>CAJDWO010000002.1_pt1 | contig 23094 bp, 16 predicted proteins | sample 7391601 | NCBI WGS metagenome assembly CAJDWO01 (sample SAMEA7055735, study PRJEB34461) | soil metagenome | biome: terrestrial ecosystem; feature: Peninsula; material: soil | place: Antarctica | collected 2016 | reverse complement strand
CTCCCGGCCTGCGTGGTAGTTCGTCTCACCGGTGAAAAAACGGGTCGGACACAGTTCGGTGTTGTTTGCTCCGGCGTACATCGGTGCGTTGTCGGGGCCGCGATTGAGGTCGATCACGTAGCGCGAATACCGCGGCACGATCAGGCCCGCGCCCAGCGTGGTGACAAACGCATACAACTGGTCCAGATGCCAGTCGGTGTCCTCGACCTGCAAGGCGCGTGGCAGGTAACGTGGTGCCAGGTCCGGCGGAATCTGGGTTCCGACATGCGGCACGCTGATCAACAGCGGGCTTGAGCCGGGTGTGAGAGTGAAGACAGCGTTGTTCATGGTGCCCGTTCGATGCCGCCGACCACCGCGCGCCGGCAGGGGTTGCGGCCAAACCAGTAAGCCAGTTCGTTCGGATGTTCCAGGTCCCAGACAGCGAAATCGGCACGATTGCCGGGCACCAGTCGCCCACGGTCAGTCAGTCCCAGCGCCAGCGCGCCGTTGGCGGTAATGCCCAGCACCGCCTCCAGCGGCGTCATGCGAAACAAGGTGCAGCCCATGTTGGCCATCAGCAGCAGCGACAAGCCGGGACTGGAGCCGGGATTGTGGTCGCTGGCCAGTGCAATTGGCACCTGCAGTGCACGCAGTTGCGCAATCGGCGGCAGCTGTGTCTCGCGCAGGAAGTAGTAGGCGCCCGGCAGCAGGACCGCCACCGATTTGCTGGCCCGCATCGCGTCGGCGCCGGCTTCGCTCAGGTATTCCAGATGGTCGCAGGACAAGGCGCCGAATTCGGCTGCGAGCGCCGCGCCGTCCTGGTCGCTCAGCTGTTCCGCATGCAGCTTGACTGGCAGTCCGAGCGCGCGCGCGGCGACAAAAACCCGCCGCGTCTGCTTGGGCGTGAAACCGATGGTGTCGCAGAATGCGTCGACCGCGTCGATCAGCCCGGCCTCTTGCAGTGTCGGCATCCAGGCGCATGCTGCGGTGATGTAGTCGTCGGCGCGTCCGTCGAACTCTGGCGGGATGGCATGCGCCGCCAGATACGTGGTGCGCACCGCCACCGGCAACGTCTGCCCGAGTCGCCGCGCGATGCTCAGGCAGCGGCTTTCGTCGAGCAGGCTGAGTCCGTAACCGGACTTGATCTCCAGCGTCGTGACGCCTTCGGCCATCAGGGCCAACGCGCGCTTGCGCGCACCGGCCAGCAGTTCATCGTCGCTGCTCGAGCGGGTGGCCGCCACGGTGGAGCGGATGCCGCCGCCGCTACGGGCGATTTCTTCGTAGTTGGCGCCTTGCAGGCGCAGTTCGAATTCGCGTGCGCGATTGCCGCCGTAAACCAGGTGGGTGTGGCAATCGACCAGCCCTGGCGTCACCAGGGCGCCACCCAGATCGTGTTCGGTGCCCACCGAGTCACGCAGTTCGCCTGGTAGTTCGTCCAGCGGCCCGACCCAGGCCAGTTGCTCGCCTTGCACCAGCAGCGCGCCGTTGTCGACCAGGCCCCAGTCGGTGTCGGTGGCCAGGGTGGTGAGGCGGGCGTTGTGCCACAAACAGGTCGTCTCCATGGCTGCACTCCTACGGTGTGAATCCGGGCCACCAGGAACTGCCGCTGCCAGTTCGCTGCGGCGTGAAAGTCCAGTCACCATCGCTGGCGGCATGCGACTGCCTGCCACAACAGAGTATCGGCTTGCACCGGACATAAGTCGTTGGCGCTGCGCCAAACTCCTGCAACGGTGCACACTGGGCTGATATCCGCACCGGCGTCATGGCTTGAACTGCCCTTCGAGGCGGTAGCGGCTTCCTGGATGCACCAGCCGCACCAGCGTAATGGGAATGTCATGATTGACCGTGCGCCGCACGATGATCAGGCACGGATCCGATGGGCCGATGCCCAGCAGCCGTGCTTCCTGCGCCGTGGGCCGGCCGGCTTCGATGGCATATTGGGCCTCCCACAGCGGCGCGACCGCCAGCAGGTAGTGGGTGGGTGTGGTCAGCGTGAAGTCGGTCTTGAGGTAGTCCGGCGCACAGGCCGGGTTGACGAACCGGTCCTCGGACTGCAGCGGCACGCCGTTTTCATGGTGCACGATCAGCGTGTGGAACACTGGCTTGCCGGCCAGCAAACCCAGGCGCGGCGCCAATGCGGCGCTGCAGTGTTCTTCGCGCGCCAGATGCACTTCGGCGTGATGTCGGTGGCCCCGTGCGGTGATCTCGTCATGCAGGTCGCGTATCGTCAGGGTCGAGGAGACCGGCGCCAGGTGAGCCGCATAGGTGCCCAACCCCTGGACGCGGTGCACCAGGCCCTCGGACTGCAGTTCGCGCAATGCCCGCGTCACCGTCATGCGACTGACGCCGAACTGTGCCACCAGCTCGGAATCCGACGGCATCAGCGTCTCCGGCAGCCAGCGCCCATCGGACAGCCCTTGCTTGAGATAAGCCTTGACCCGCGCGTACGGCGCCCGCACCGGCGTGTGGCTGGTGGTGCGCGAGGACTGAGCAGGGTGGGTCGCTGTCATGGATATTGCATTCTTGCGTCGAATCGCGGCAGTTTACTTGCATAGACTTGTCTAGGCAAGTAAACTGCCGCGATTGCGTTGACTGCGTCGTCACCTCTTTGCAAGGACTCCTCCATGCCCGATATCGCTACCGTGCACCATGCTGCCAAGGCCCGTCCGGTACGCGCCCCGCGTGGCACCACGCTGCATTGCAAGAACTGGCTCATCGAGGCCGCCTACCGCATGCTGCAGAACAACCTGGATCCGGAGGTCGCCGAAAATCCCGATGCGCTGGTCGTTTATGGTGGCATCGGCAAGGCTGCGCGAAACTGGGACTGTTTCGAAGCCATGTTGACGAGTCTGCGCGGATTGCAGGAGGATGAGACGCTACTGGTGCAGTCGGGCAAACCCGTGGGTGTGTTCAAGACGCATGTCGACGCGCCCCGCGTGCTGATCGCCAACTCCAACCTGGTGCCCAAGTGGGCCACATGGGAGCACTTCCATGAACTGGACCGCAAGGGCCTGATGATGTACGGCCAGATGACGGCCGGCTCCTGGATCTACATCGGCAGCCAGGGCATCGTGCAAGGCACCTACGAGACCTTTGTCGAGGCCGGCCGCCAGCATTACGGCGGCGATCTGTCCGGGCGCTGGATCCTGACCGCCGGTCTGGGCGGCATGGGTGGCGCGCAGCCGCTGGCGGCCAGTTTTGCCGGCGCCTGTTCGCTCAACATCGAATGCCAGCAGTCACGCATCGACTTCCGCATCAAGACCCGTTACCTGGACGAACAGGCGCGCGACCTCGACGATGCACTGGAGCGGCTGGCGCGTTACACGAAAGCGAAGAAGGCGGTGTCCATCGGCCTGCTGGGCAATGCAGCCGAGTTGCTGCCCGAACTGGTGCGTCGCGCCAAGGCCGGCGGTTTGCGACCGGACCTGGTGACTGACCAGACTTCGGCCCACGATCTGGTCAATGGTTATCTGCCAGCCGGCTGGACGGTCCAGCGCTGGCAGGCGGCCCGGCACGATGAAGCCCGGCATGCCGAGCTGACCGGCGCTGCGGCGGCCAGTTGTGCGACCCATGTGCAGGCCATGCTCGATTTTCAGGCCATGGGTATTCCGACCGTGGACTATGGCAACAATATCCGCCAGGTGGCGTTCGACCACGGTGTGAAAAACGCTTTCGACTTCCCGGGATTCGTGCCAGCCTACGTGCGGCCGCTGTTTTGCCGCGGTATCGGCCCGTTCCGCTGGGTGGCATTGTCCGGTGACCCTGATGACATCCGCAAGACCGACGCCAAGATGAAGGAGTTGTTCCCGCAAGACGCCCACCTGCACCGCTGGCTCGATATGGCGTCCGAACGCATTGCGTTCCAGGGCCTGCCGGCCCGCATCTGCTGGATCGGCCTGGGCGACCGGCATCGCGCCGGCCTGGCGTTCAACGCGATGGTTCGCTCGGGCGAACTCAAGGCGCCGATCGTGATCGGGCGTGACCACCTGGACAGCGGGTCGGTGGCATCGCCGAACCGCGAGACCGAATCCATGCAGGACGGTTCGGACGCGGTGTCCGACTGGCCGCTGCTCAACGCGCTGCTCAACACCGCCGGCGGCGCGACCTGGGTCTCGCTGCACCATGGAGGCGGCGTCGGCATGGGGTATTCGCAACACGCCGGTGTCGTCATCGTCTGTGATGGCACCGATGCCGCCGCCAGACGTATCGAACGCGTGCTGTGGAACGACCCGGCCACCGGCGTGATGCGCCATGCAGACGCCGGCTACGACGTCGCAGTGGCGTGCGCGCGTGAGCAAAAGCTCAACCTGCCGATGCTGGGCCACTGACATGCTGATCCATCCCGGCCTTTTGTCGCTGGAGCAGTTGCAGACCATCCACAACACCGATGAGCCGATGCTGCTGGCCGACGCGGCGCGTGACGGCATCCGCGCCAGCGCGCGGGTGGTGCAGGCCGCCGCCGATGGTGATGCCCCGGTGTATGGCGTCAATACCGGTTTCGGCAAGCTGGCCAACCAGCGCATCAGCAAGGCGCAACTGACCAGGTTGCAGCTCAACCTGATCCGCTCGCACAGTGTGGGTGTGGGCGAACCGCTGTCTGCGCGAGTGGTGCGTCTGATGCTGGCGCTCAAGGCTGCCAGCCTGGCGCGTGGCCATTCGGGCGTACGCGAGGTGGTGGTCGACACGATTTTGGCGGTCGCCAATGCCGGCCTGGTTCCGTACGTGCCCTCGCGCGGGTCAGTCGGTGCGTCGGGCGATCTGGCGCCGCTGGCCCATATGACGCTGGCGTTGCTGGGTGAAGGCACGATGTGGCAGGACGGACGTGCCGTGCCGGCACTTGCGGCGTTGCAGGCCGCAGGCATCACGCCATTGACGCTGGGACCCAAGGAAGGTCTGGCGCTGATCAACGGCACTCAGACGTCGACTGCGTTGGCGCTGCACGCCTTGTTTCGTTTTGAGCCAGTGCTGGAGTCGGCATTGGTGATTGGCGCCTTGACCGTCGATGCGGCGCGCGGCAGCGACGGGCCGTTCGATCCGCGCATCCACGCCTTGCGCGGACAGCCTGGCCAGATCGACGTCGCCCGGTATTACCGCGCTCTGCTGGCTGGCAGCGAGATTCGGCATTCGCACCGCGATGGCGACGACCGGGTGCAGGACCCGTACAGCCTGCGCTGCCAGCCCCAGGTGGTCGGTGCCTGTCTTGACCAGCTGCGCCATGCCACCAAGGTGCTGGTGCGTGAAGCCAACGCGGTCACCGACAACCCGCTGGTATTTGCTGAGGACGATGCGATGGTCTCGGGCGGCAATTTCCACGCCGAACCAGTGGCACTGGCGGCCGACGGCATGGCGTTGGCCATCGCCGAAGTCGGTGCAATCGCCGAACGGCGCATCGCGATGCTGATCGATTCCGGCGTGTCGCGCCTGCCGCCGTTCCTGACCGCAGATGCCGGTCTCAATAGCGGGTTCATGATTGCCCATGTGACGGCTGCCTCACTGGCATCCGAGAACAAGTCGCTGGCGCATCCTGCGAGCGTGGACAGCCTGCCCACCAGCGCGAATCAGGAAGACCATGTCTCGATGGCCACGTTTGCCGCGCGCCGCCTGCAGACGATGATCGACAATACCGCGCATATCCTGGGCATCGAATGGCTGGCCAGTGCGCAAGGGATCGAGTTTCTGCGACCGCTGCGCAGCGCACCTGCGCTGGAACGGGCGCACGCCTTGTTGCGGCAGCAGGTGCCGGCGATGCACGAGGACCGTTACCTGGCGCCCGACATCGGCCACGCCACCCGACTGGTGCAAGACGGGGCCCTGTCAGCGATCTTCCGTTCGCTGGACGACTTGCCGGCTTTGTGGGTGGCCGATTGACTGAGCCTTCGCCCGCCGGCGCGCCGATGGATCACCTCTCGTTTCCGCTGTTTCCGGGCCGATCCCGAGCCCAGACGGGTTTGCCGGTGGCGGGCCTGCCACGTTTCCGCGACCGATCACGGGGCTTGACCTGGCGCCGCGGCAACGTCGACCAATAGTGGCGAAAAGGGTTCGCCGTTAGTGCGGCATGGTTCCCGGGTGCGATGATAAGATTGCCCCCGTTCAGACGAGACGATGCAAGTCGGCTGGCCAACGAATCTCTCGCGTGGTCAGTTCGGTCTGATCGGACGAGGGATCGGGCCCATCATGGACGGCCACGCGGGCGCGAGTCGTCTGAAAAACCGGGAGATTGCATCCAATGTCTGATTCCAGTCGCCGTTCGGGCAGGTCGTGCAGATAGCAGCGTGCTTCGTGCGCCGGAAGGATTGGCGGCGCGATGGATAGCCGCGCCGACACGACCGTGCGGTCGTTTTGGGGACTGAGACGCAAATCCATCAGTCTGCAGCTCTCAGTACTTGTTCTGGTTGTGTTGTTGCCGGTGTTTCTGGCCTCAACCTGGCATATCGTGAAGGACCGTGAGCGTGACCGGCAGATGGCGCTCGATCAGGTTCGCCTGCTTGCCGACAACGTCGCTTCCCGATTGCAGTCGAATCTGGACGACTATTCGAAGACGCTGACGCTGATTGCCGACCAGCCACTGGTGCGAGCGATGCAAGCTGGCACATGCGACCCGCTGATTGGCGATTTCGTACGCATGAACCCGGAGTTTGTGGCGATCGGAATTCGTGACAGGCAAGGCAATCTGGTTTGCTCCGACTATCCCGATCCGCCCAGTGCCGGGCAACTGGCGCAGTCCCCCTGGTTCCAGTCGGCATTGGTGCAACCGGGTTTTTACGCCAGTGATGTCCTGAAGGTTTCCTTTTCGCAGCGCTGGGTCTCGGTGCTCACGATGCCGATTCGTGACGACGCCGGTGGTGTGTTGGGTCTGGTCGCGTTGCCGCTGGATCTCTTTGCGGTGAATCCGCATGTCATGAAGATTGTTCCTTCCGGCATGCTGGTGACGGTCCTGGACCGGCAATTGCGGACCATCCTGCGTTCGGACGGTTTGCGCGAGCAGATCGCCCAGCCGGTGGAGCAGCAGCGTGACACACTGCTTTCCGCGATGGGTGCCAACCCGGCCGGTATCGCTGAGTTCGATGACGCCTCCGGTATCAGGAGGATTTTTGCCTACCGGCAAATACCGGAGACGGGCTGGCTGGTGATTGCCGGCTTGCCGCGGTCCGAAATATTCGGTGCAGCCGATGCGGCATTGCGCAACAGCCTGTTGAGCAGCCTCGCCCTGTTGGTGCTGGCGCTGGCGCTGGCCTGGCGTCTGTCGCGCGGCATTGTGCGCTCGCTTAAGGCGATGGCGGCAACCAGCTCGCGCGTCGCAGCAGGTGACATCCAGGCGCGGATGGCCGCGCCGGATGCGTCAGCTGATGTGGCAGGACTGGGCGACGCTTTCAACCAGATGCTGCAGGCGCGACAGCAGGCGGAAATGGCCTTGCGCGTCAACGAGGAAAACCTGTCCATCACGCTGCAGTCGATTGGCGACGCGGTGATAGCCACGGACGCACAGGGGCGTGTCGTGCGCATGAATCCGGCGGCCGAACGTCTGACCGGCTGGACGCATGCACAGGCCAGCGGCCAGGCGTTGAACCAGGTGTTCCAGATCAGCAGCGCCCACGGCGCCGATGCGGTCGACCCGGTGCAGCAGGTACTTGCGACCGGCAATGTGGTGGGACTGGCGAACGATACCGAATTGTTGTCACGTGATGGATCGCGCTGCCACATTGCCGAGAGCGCCGCGCCGATCCGGGACAAGCAAGGCAACATCGTGGGTGTGGTGCTGGTATTTAGCGACGTGTCCGCCCAGTATGCGGCGCAGCGTGATCAGCTCGAGGCTTTCAATTTCATCCGCCAGGTCATCGACAACCTGCCGATGGGTCTGAGCGTGATGGATGTGGATGGGCGTTGCCTGGAATGGAATCCGGCCATGGAGGCAATTCGCGGCATCAGCCGGGAAGTCATGCTGGGTCACCCGATCGCCGAGACATTCCCAAAGGATGCAGCGCCCCATTACGACGAGATCATGGACGCGTTTTCACGGACACTGCGCGGCGAGCAGGTAGTGCGCGCGGACATTGCGTTGCTGGGTCGCGACGTTCCGGCATGGATCACGGTGCGGTATGCGCCGGTGCGTAATGCGTTAGGCGCCATCGTCGGCACGATGACGATCGTGCAGGACGTCACCGAACGCAAGCTTGCGGAGTTGTCGCTGCGTGCAAGCCAGGAGAAGCTCTCCGTTACCTTGCAGTCGATCGGCGACGCGGTCGTGGCCACCGATGTGTTGGGCCGCATCACCCGGATGAATTCGGTCGCCGAGCGTATGACCGGTTGGCGGCTGGATGAAGCCCTGGACCGACCCTTGGCCGAGGTGTTCCGTGTCGTGCATGCGGTGACCCGCGAGGTACCGGTTGACCCGGTGAAGCGCGTGCTCGAAACTGGCGAAGTGGTCGGACTGGCGAACCACACTGCCCTGTTGTGCCGCGATGGTACGGAGCGCCAGATTTCGGACAGCGCGGCTCCGATACGCGATGTTGAGGGCAATATGCTGGGCGTCGTGCTGGTGTTCAGCGATGTCAGCGAGCAATACCGGCTGCAACAGATTCTGGTCGAGAGCGAGGAGCGGTACCGCGTGCTGGTCGATGCGTCGCCGGTTGCCGTGCTGGTGCAACAAGACTACCGAATCGTGTTTGTCAATCCTGCCGCGGTGCGTGTGCTGGGTGCGCCCGATGCCGCGTCGCTGATCGGGCGTCCGATCCAGGACTTCGTGCATCCGCAGCATCGGGATCAGCTGATTGCTCGCACGCAACAGGTTGGTCAGGACATGATTGAATTGCCGATCCAGGAATGGCGTTACCTGCGGATGGACGGTTCAGCCGGGGATGTGCAGGCGCACGCCTCGTCGATTCGTCTGAATGGCAAGTTGGCGGTGCAGCTCAGCTTCATCGACATCACGGCGCGCAAGCAGGCCGAGGCGCGGTTGCGCGAAAACGAAGCGCGCTTTCGCGCATTGACCAGCCTGTCATCCGACTGGTACTGGGAACAGGACGAGCAGTTCCGGTTTGTCCGTGTCAAGGACGAGCAGTCGGATTGGTCGTACGTGGCCAGCCACCATTTCCTGGGTGACTTCTATCTCGGCAAGACGCGCTGGGAGCTGGGTGATACCAGCTTGACGCCGTCCCAATGGGAAAAACACCGCGCCGACCTGCTGGCGCACCGTGAATTTCGCGATCTGCAGATGCGCTTCGAGAAGGAAGATGGCAGGTATACCTGGGCGTCGGTCAGTGGCATGCCGATCTTCGACGCGCAAGGGGAGTTCCGGGGCTATCGCGGCATCGGACGCAACATCACCGCGCAAAAGGACGCACAGGAGCAGATCAATGTGCTGGCTTTCTATGACGCGTTGACCGGCTTGCCGAACCGCCGCTTGCTGATCGAGCAACTCAAGCAGACGCTGGTCACGCATGTTCGCAGCCAGCAGCATGCCGCCTTGTTGTTCATCGACCTGGACAACTTCAAGACGCTCAACGACACCCTGGGCCACGAGACCGGAGACTTGCTGCTGCAACAGGTGGCGCAGCGCTTGTTGTCGTGCGTGCGAGAGGCCGACACGGTGGCGCGGCTCGGCGGTGACGAGTTTGTCGTGATGTTGCAGGGGCTCAGTGGGCAGGAGCTCGACGCGGCGGCGGATGCCGAAGCAGTCGGGCACAAAATCCTCGATGCATTTTCCCCCCCCTTCATACTGGCCGGCCGCGAGTACCGCAGCACGCCGAGCATCGGCATCACCTTGTTTGGCCGTGACGGCCAGGGTGTCGAGGATTTGCTCAAGCAGGCGGACCTGGCCATGTACCAGGCCAAGGCCGCCGGTCGCAATACCATGCGCATGTTCGACGATGGCATGCAGGCCGCTGTCGATGCGCGCGCGGCCATGGAGTCCGATCTGCGCCTGGCGCTGGAGCAGGATCAGTTTGTGCTGCACTACCAGCCGGTGGTGGACAAGCAAGGCAGGATCAGTGGCGCCGAGGCGCTGGTGCGCTGGCAGCATCCACAGCGCGGCTTGGTGCCGCCGGGGCAGTTTATCCCGGTTGCCGAGTCGACCCGGCTGATCGTGCCACTGGGCGCCTGGGTGCTCGACTGCGCGTGCGCGCAGCTGGCTTCGTGGGGCGCACGCGCCGATACGCGGCACCTGACGATGGCGGTCAACGTCAGCGCGTATCAGTTCATGGAGCCCGATTTCGTCGCCCAGGTTCTAGCCGCATTGGAGCGCAGCGGCGCCGATCCGGCTGCGCTCAAGCTGGAGCTGACTGAAAGCCTGCTGGCGGACAATATCGCGGACGTGATCGCCAAGATGACGGCGCTGCGTGTACAAGGAATCACGTTCTCGCTCGACGACTTCGGCACCGGTTATTCATCGCTCAGTTACCTCAAGCTGCTGCCACTGGCACATCTGAAGATCGATCAGTCCTTCGTGCGGGACTTGCTGGTGGATCTCAACGATGCCGCGATCGCCCGCACCATCATCGCGCTGGGTGCGAGCTTGGGTCTGGCGGTGATCGCCGAGGGTGTCGAGACCGACGGGCAATACCGGTTCCTGCTGGCCATCGGGTGCGAGACCTTCCAGGGTTATCTGTTTGCCAGGCCGGTCCCGATCGAGGCGTTCGAGGTGATGCTGCAAGCGCCGCTGCTGCTGCCCGTCGGCACTGGCTGAAGAGAGCTGCATCAGGCACTGCGCAGCCACCGGCCAGGCGCTATTGCGCGATCCATCAGGGATTAACCACTTGACAACATCGGCGGCCCTGCAGGGTGCGCGAGGTGATGGCGATGCGCCGTACCGTGACGCCTTGAAGTGGCTATTCGGTCGACTCCGTCGTTGCGGCGCGTTTCAGGGCCTGTTCAGGTGACCGCCTGTTTCTGGTTGAACCGGGCTTGGGTCCATTCGCCGGTGGACATCACCGCATGCAGATGTTCCACCGCATGCCAGACATCGGCAAAACCGGTGTACAAGGGTGTGAAGCCGAATCGCAGGATGTCCATTTGATCGACATTGCCCGCCGGCGCCTGTGGGTTGCCGGCGCGAAAGTCGCCGATCACGCCGCGTGTGATCAGCGCCTGCATGATGGCAAAGGCGCCAACGCTGCGCGCCAGGCTGACTTGTGATCCACGCCGGGCATGGTCCCGCGGTGTGACGAGCTCCAGGCCATGGCCTTCGCAGCGCTGCTCGATCAGGGCGATGAACAGGTCGGTCAGCGCCAGCGATTTGCGGCGCAGTGCGTCGATCGGGTTGCCGCCGGTCCCCGCGGCGAGGACGCTGTCGATGCCACATTCCAGTGCCCGCATGCTCAGTATCGGCTGCGTTCCGCACAGGTAGCGCGCGATACCCTTGGCCGGTTCGTAACCGGGCGCGAAGGCAAACGGCGCGGCATGGCCAAACCAACCGCTCAGAGGTTGCCAGAAGCGGTCGGTGTGCCGGGGATGAACCCAGACGAAGGCCGGTGCTCCCGGCCCGCCGTTGAGGTACTTGTAGCCGCAACCCACGGCGTAATCGGCCTGCGCCGCCTCCAGTGCCACCGGCACCGCACCCGCGCTGTGCGCCAGGTCCCAGACTACCAGCGCGCCCGCCGCATGGGCGCGGCGTGTGACGTCCTGCATGTCGAACATCGCGCCGGTGCGGTAGTTGACATGGGTGAGCATCAATACCGCGACCTCGTCGGTCAGTGCGGCGTCCAGTTCGTGCGCATCAACCAGCTGCAGTTCGCAACCGTGCTGGCGACACACCGATTGGGCGATGTACAGATCGGTCGGGAAGTTGCTGCGTTCGCTGACCACCCGTTTGCGCTGCGGTGTGTCCTGTCCGGTCATGGCCAGGGCAGCGCTGAGCACCTTGTACAGGTTGATCGAGGTCGTGTCGGTGGCAACCACTGTGCCCTTTGACGCGCCAATCAGGGTTGCGATCTTGTCGCCGATGCGTTGTGGCAGGTCGATCCAGCCGGCATCGTTCCAGGAGCGGATCAGGCCTTCGCCCCATTCGTGTTGCACTGCGTGGGCGACCACCGCCGCGGCGCTGCGGGGCAGGGCGCCCAGGGAGTTGCCGTCGAGATAGATAACGCCTTCGGGCAGATGGAAGGTCGATCGCAAGTCGCGCAGCGGATCCTGGTTGTCATGGCGCTCGCAGTCGCTTAGCGTGATCGGTGTCGTGGCCATCGGAGTCTCCCGGTTCGTCAGAAGTGGCTGGTGGGTCCTGGTGCCGGCCGGACCCGTCGTTCTGTTCAGGCCTGCCGGCCCAGCAGCAGGTATTCCATCAGTGCCTTCTGCGCGTGCATGCGGTTTTCCGCCTCGTCCCAAACCACCGACTGCGGACCGTCGATGACGTCCGCATCGACCTCTTCGCCGCGATGGGCGGGCAGGCAGTGCATGAACAGCGCATCCGGCTGCGCCGCCTGCATCATGGCGGCGTCGACGCGCCAATCGGCAAACGCCTTGCGACGTTCTGCATTCTCGGCCTCGAAACCCATGCTGGTCCACACGTCGGTAGTCACCAGATCAGCACCCGCACATGCCTGCATCGGATCGCTGAAAACCTGGTAGCTGCTGCTCGACCGGATGCCGGCGACCGACTGGTCGATCTCGTAACCACGTGGTGTGCTCACATGGACCTTGAAGCCCAGGATTTCACTCGCCTGCAACCAGGTGTTGGCCATGTTGTTGCCGTCCCCGACCCAGGCCACCGTCTTGCCGGCAATCGATCCGCGGTGTTCGATGAAAGTGAAGATGTCAGCCAGGATCTGGCAGGGATGAAACTCGTTGGTCAGGCCGTTGATCACCGGCACGCGAGAATGTTTCGCAAAGGCCTCGATCTTGGTCTGCTCGAATGTGCGGATCATCACCAGGTCGACCATGCGGCTGATCACCTTGGCACTGTCGTCGATCGGTTCGGCACGCCCGAGCTGGCTGTCGCCGGTGGTCAGGTGCACCACACTGCCGCCCATCTGGTACATGCCGGCCTCGAAGCTGACCCGGGTACGGGTCGAGGCTTTCTCGAAGATCATCGCGAGTGTGCGGTCGCTCAAGGTCTGGTGTTTTTCGTAGGCCTTGAAGCGCCGTTTGATCAGCGCCGCACGTTCGAACAGGTAGGCGTATTCGGCGGCATCCAGATCCGAGAATTGCAGGTAATGCCGAATCATGGCGCGTCTGCCAGCATGGCCTTGATCAACGGGCACAGGATGCGGACGACTTCGTCGGCCAGTGCGGCGTCCATGATCAGTGGCGGCAGCAGCCGCACCACGGTGTCGGCGGTGACGCTGATGAGCAGACCGTTGTCGGCGCATTGGCCGACCAGCGCACCGCAGGGCCGGTCGAGTTCGATGCCGATCATCAGGCCCTGGCCGCGGATGTCCTTGACCCGCGCCGATCGAATTTCATCGGCCAACGCGCGCTCCAGAGCCGCGCGCAGATGGTCGCCGATCCGTGCGGCATTGGCCACCAGCTGGTCTTCCTCCATGATGCGCAGCGTCTCGACACCGGCGCGCATCGCCAGCGGGTTGCCGCCGAAGGTCGTGCCGTGATTGCCGGGCCCGAACAGCGAAGCCGCCTTCGGGCCGGCGACCACTGCGCCGATCGGCACACCCGAACCCAGGCCCTTGGCCAGCGGCATCACATCGGGCGTGATGCCGGCCCACTGATGCGCAAACCATTTGCCGGTGCGGCCCATGCCGCACTGGACCTCGTCGATCATCAGCAGCCAGTTGCGTTCGTCGCACAAGGCCCGGACCTGGCGCAGGTATTCGGCGCGCATCGGACGGATGCCGCCTTCACCCTGGATCGCTTCGAAAAACACGGCGACCACATCCGGGTTGCCATCCGTGGCCTTGCGCAAGGCGTCCATGTCGTTCAGTGGCACCCGGATGAAACCCTCCACCAGTGGTCCGAAACCGGCCTGCACCTTGGGGTTGCCGGTGGCGCTCAAGGTGGCGATGCTGCGCCCGTGGAACGCGTTTTCGTAGACCACGATCTGGGGTCGTGCGATGCCACGGTCGTGGCCGAACTTGCGCGCCAGCTTCAGCGCCGCCTCGTTGGCTTCCAGCCCGGTCGAGCAGAAGAACACGTTGGTCATGCCCGAGAGTTCGACCAGCCGCGCGGCCAGTGTCTCCTGGTGCGGCACATGGTAATAATTCGAGGTGTGGATCAGCTTGGCGATCTGGTCCTGCAGCGCCGGAACCAGTTTGGGATGGTTGTGGCCCAGCGTATTGACCGCGATACCGGCCAGCGCATCCAGGTAACGCTTGCCGTTCACGTCCCAGACATGGCAGCCATCACCGTGCGACAAGGCGATCGGCACCCGTGCGTAGGTGTTCATGACGTGGGGCGAAGCGGCAACGATCGGGTTCGGGTGGGCGGCGTTCATGGTGTTCCTGTGAATGCAAAACGACCCATCGGGCCGTCGTTGCACCATTCTATGACCGCAGGCCGTTGGCAGCCTGTTAGAGTCACTACGCGGCGCGAAGGCGCCTGCCCCTCACTGTCCCCATTCCGATGCCTGATGTAGCCGCCAATGAATTCCTGATCGTGGGTACGACTCTCGATGGCAAGACTTTTCGGCCATCCGACTGGAGCGAACGCCTGGCGGGTGTCATGAGCCAGTTCCGTCCGGGCGGTCCGCGCCCAGGCAGCCACCTGGGATATTCTCCGTGGTGCTTTCCGGTGGTGCGCGGCGGCGTCAAGTGTGTGGCGGTGCACCACGACCTGCGTGACCATGATGTGCGGGCCTGGGACTTTTGCGTCAACTTCGCGCGCGACAACCAGTTGCGGGTCGAGTCGGGGCGTGCCCAGCGGCGAACCCGCTCTGCACAAACCACTTCAGACACAAAAAAACCGCCCTGAGGCGGTTTTTTCGCTTTTGCTGGCAGCGCACCCGATTCAAACGGCGGAAACCCGGGGAAAGCCTGGGTTCCGTGCGGTTGGCCTGAGAATCAGGCCGCGGGAGCGGCTTCGGCCGGAGTGGCCAGAGCCAGGGTTTTGACCCTCGTTGACAGGCGGCTCTTGTCGCGAGCGGCCTTGTTTTTATGGAAGATGCCCTTGTCGGCGACCGAGTCGACGATCGCCTGCATCTTGCCGAACAATTCGGTGGCCTTGGTCTTGTCGCCGGCGAGAACTGCCTTCTCGACGTTTTTCACTGATGTGCGGTATTTCGAGCGCAGCGAAGTATTGGCTGCATTGAGTTTGACGTCCTGGCGGACGCGTTTGCGGCCCGACGCCAGGCGCGGGTTCTTTTTCTTCGGCTTAGTAGATGCCATGGATGAATGTCCTTGTGTCTGTGGATGATGCCAGCAAAGCCCGACATTCTACCCGGCCCTTGGTTGCAGTCGCTTTGCGGCCGGTTGGCGCCGTCGGTGCCCGGCTACACTCGCTGCCGTGAGCCTGTTCAAAGCCGCATCCACCGTTTCCTTGCTGACATTGGCCTCACGCATTACCGGCATGGTGCGCGACCTGCTGATGGCCTCGATTTTCGGTGCCAGCGCGATGACCGATGCGTTCAACGTGGCGTTTCGGCTGCCCAACATGTTCCGTCGGTTGTTTGGCGAAGGGGCTTTCAGCCAGGCCTTCGTGCCGGTGCTGGGTGCGACCCTGGGTGAGCAGGGCGAGGCAGCCACCCAGCAATTGATCGACCGGGTCGCCACCGCCCTGAGCGTGGTATTGACGTTGACCTGCCTGGCAGGTGTGCTCGCTGCGCCCGCCCTGGTCTGGTTGATGGCAAGTGGCCTGGAGCAGGACCCGCGCGGTTTCAACGCAGCGGTGGTGATGGCACGCTGGATGTTCCCGTATATCGGCTTCATGTCGCTGGTGGCGCTGGGTGCGGGCATTCTCAATACCTGGAAGCGGTTTGCGGTGCCGGCCTTCACGCCGGTGTTGCTGAATCTGGCGATGATTGCCGCGATCTGGCTCGGCGCGCCCTGGTTCGAGAGCATGGGGATCGAGCCGATTTACGCGATGGTCATGGGGGTCATGGGCGGGGGCGTGTTGCAGCTGGGCCTGCAGGCTGCCGCCTTGCGGCGACTGGGGCTTTTGCCCCGGGTGCGCTGGAACCAGGGCGCGTTGCGCGCGGCCTGGACCGATACGGGAACGCGCCGTATCGCCACCCTGATGGGGCCGGCCTTGCTGGGTGTCGGCGTGGCGCATCTGTCGGCGATCATCAACCTGCAGATCGCCTCACACCTGACTCCGGGCAGTGTCAGCTGGATGACTTATGCCGAGCGCCTGATGGAGTTCCCCACCGCCCTGCTGGGCGTGGCGCTGGGCGTGGTGCTCACGCCGCAGTTGGTGGCCGCCAACGCCGCAAAAGACACGCAAGCCTATTCGGACATGCTGGACTGGGGGCTGCGCCTGGTGGTGTTGCTGGCCTTGCCCTGCACCCTGGCCCTGCTGGTGTTCGCTGAACCACTGGTGGCCACGCTGTACGCGCGGGGTGCGTTCACCAGCAACGACGTGTTGCAGACCACCCATGCGTTGATGGGTTACGGTGCGGGCCTGATCGGCATCGTCGCGATCAAGGTACTGGCGCCGGGTTTTTATGCCAGCCAGGACATTCGCACGCCGGTGCGCATTGCGATCATGGTGCTGGTGGTCACCCAGCTGCTCAATATCGTGCTGGTGCCGCTGTTCGCGCATGCGGGCCTCACGCTGGCGATCAGCCTGGGTGCCTTGGTCAATGCGTCGGCCTTGTTATGGGGCTTGATACGACGGGGTCGCTATACACCCTCGCCCGGCTGGGCGGTTTTCCTGTTCCAGGTCGTGGCCGCCTGCGCCTTGCTGTCGGTGTTCCTGATGTGGGCCGCCAGCCAGCCGCAATGGGTCGGCGCCAAGGTTCAGGATTTGCAGCGGCTGGCGATCCTGGCGCTGGTTTTGCTCGGCTCGGCCGTGATCTATTTCGGCGCCTTGTGGGCTGCCGGGCTCAAGTTGCGCACATTGGTGCGTCATTGAGCCCTCCCAGCTCTGCCTGGCGTTTCCCGTCCGTGCAACACATCTTCGGTGATCTGTCGTCTTCTTGACATCGACAGGTTTGGCAGGATCACCATTGCGCGGCAAAATCACGCCTTGGCTTCCATTGCCAAGGCAGCTTCGTTGAAAGAGTCGTCCCATGCCAATGTCATTCGCTGTTCCCACGCCGCTGGAGTATTTTGCGGCGCTGGTGCAAAGTGACGACGCGTTTCCGTTGCTGGAGGCAGCCATCTGCCTGGCGCAGGACGAATACCCGGAGCTCGACGTACAGCAGGTGCTCGGCGAGGTCGACCAACTGCTGGCACGGCTCAAGCGGCGCATCCCGGCGGACGCCGCGCCGTTGCAAAAGCTGCGTGCCATCAACCAGTATTTTTTTCGGGACCTGAGTTTTCGCGCGAATCTCAACAATTACTACGATCCCGACAACAGCTACCTGAATGTCGTGTTGCGCACCCGTTGCGCAATTCCGATCTCGGCGGCCGTGTTGTGGCTCGAATTGGCGCAGGGCCTGGGCCTGGCGGCGCGTGGGGTCGGATTCCCTGGCCATTTCATGGTCAAGGTCAGTCTGCCCAAGGGGCAGGTCGTGATCGACCCGCTCAATGGCCAATCGCTCAGCCGCGAGCAGTTGTCGGAACGGCTTGAGCCGTTTCGGCGCCGCAGCGGATTGCTCGATGAGTTTGAAGTGCCACTGGGCCTGTACCTGGAGGCGTCGCCGCCGCGCGAGATCGTCGCGCGGATGTTGCGCAACCTCAAGGAGATCCATCGCGCGCAGGAGGACTGGGCTCGTCTGGTTGCGGTGCAGGATCGGCTGATCGTGCTGCTCCCGCAGGACTGGGCCGAATACCGCGACCGGGGTCTGGCCCTTGCCGAGCTGGGACGCAGCAGCCAGGCGGTGCGCGATCTGGAGACGTATCTGGCGCGGATCGAGGAGGGCCTGGATATCGATGCGATCGCGGCACGGGTTGCCGAATTGCGCCGCGAGCCCAGCGACTGATCAGGCGTCGTTTGGCGTTGCGACGATGCCGCCTCGTCGTCAGCGGATCTCGACCGTTGCGCCGCCTGCGATCGGCGCAATGGCGCCGATGACATAAACCGACTCGCCGTGGGCGCGCAAGGTCTGCGCCGTGGCCTGGGCATGCTCTTTGTCGATCACCACCACCATGCCGATGCCGTTGTTGAAGGTGCGGTTCATCTCATGGTCGTCGATGCCCGAGGTCTGCTGCAGCCATGCGAACAACTCCGAACGCGGCCAGCTGCCCTGGTGCAGGTGCACCGCCATGCCGTCGGGCAGGACCCGCGGAATGTTTTCGAGCAGTCCGCCGCCGGTGATGTGGGCCAACGCCTTGATCGGGTGCTGCGCCAGTGCGGCCAGTACCGGCTTGACGTACAAGCGGGTCGGCGCCATCAGCGCCTGGCGAAAGTCCTGACCATCCAGGCGCGCCGGAAGCCGCGACTCGTCGCGCGTGTCACCGGTGCCGGCAACCCGGTCGATACATTTGCGCACCAGGCTGAAACCGTTCGAATGCACGCCGCTGCTGGCGAGGCCCAGCACCACGTCGCCGGGCTGGATGGTCTTGCCGGTCAGGATCGCTGATTTCTCGACCGCACCGACGGCAAAACCGGCCAGATCATATTCTCCCGGGGGGTACATGCCCGGCATTTCAGCGGTTTCCCCGCCAATCAGCGCACAACCGGACAATTCGCAGCCCCGCGCGATGCCGCCCACCACCGCGACGGCGGTTTCCACATCGAGCGTGCCACAGGCGAAATAGTCCAGGAAAAACAAGGGTTCGGCTCCTTGCACCAGCACGTCGTTGACGCTCATCGCCACCAGATCGATGCCGACGGTGTCGTGCATGTTCCATTCGAACGCGAGCCGCAGCTTGGTGCCCACGCCGTCGGTGCCGCTGACCAGCACCGGTTCGCGGTAACGCTTGGGGATTTCAAACAAGGCACCGAAGCCACCGATACCGGCCAACACCCCTTCGCGCATTGTCTTGCGCGCCAGCGGTTTGATGCGTTCGACCAGCGCATCACCTGCGTCGATGTCGACACCGGCGTCCTTGTAGGTCAAGGCAGAGGAGGGGGCGGGAGTGGTCATGGCATCAGGGCAATCAGGGCAATCAGCCAGCATAGTTGCCGGTGGGCGGGGCGCGCAACGGACCCCGATAGAATTTGCCCAGATTCTACGGGTTGACACCCGCTTGCTTGTATGCAGTTCACCACAACCCAGAAGACCGTCGCCACCTGGGGCGCGATTGCTGCGTTTGTCGTCTTTTCCCTCTGGTTGCTGGCGCCGGTTCTGACGCCGTTCGTGGTCGCCGCGGTGTTTGCATATGCGCTGGCGCCGCTGGTGGATCGGCTCGACCGCAAACGCGGCGGCAAGTTGCCGCGCGTGATCGCCGTGCTGCTGGTGCAATTCCTGCTGTTTGTCGTCGTGCTGGGTGTGGCGCTGCTGATCGTGCCGATCCTGGCCAAGGAACTACCCATACTGCGCGAACAGGTGCCAATCCTGTTCGACCGGTTCAACGGGGTGCTCAAGCCGCTGCTGGAGCGTGTGGGCATCACCCTCTCGCTCGATGTCGCCAACATCAAGGCGTTTGTCGTGAAATACCTGAATGCGAATTTTGAGGACGCATTCGGTTCCATGATGGCTTCGCTCAAGCTTGGCGGCAGTGTGGCATTCGCACTGATCGGCAACGCGGTGCTGATTCCGGTCGCGTTGTTCTACCTGTTGATGGACTGGCACCGTTTCGTGGCCTCGACCATGAATCTGGTGCCGCCCCGGATGCGCGAATCGGTGAACGGTTTCACCGATGAGGCAGACCAGGTGCTGGGGCAATACCTGCGCGGTCAGTTGCTGGTAATGCTGATCCTCGCTGCTTTCTACAGCATCGGTCTGGCGCTGTTCGGCCTGGATCTGGCCTTGCCGATTGGTGTTTTCACTGGCTTGGCCGTGTTTGTGCCTTACCTGGGCTTCGGACTCGGTCTGATCCTGGCGACGCTGGCCGGTGTGCTGGAGTTTTCCGCCGATCCGGGGCCGTTCAAGGCCTTGCTGATGGTCTCGGTGGTCTACGGGCTGGGTCAGGTGGTCGAGAGCCTGTACCTGACGCCGCGTCTGCTGGGCGAACGGATCGGACTGCATCCGCTGGTGGTGATCTTTGCCTTGCTCGCATTTGGGCAACTGCTCGGCTTTGTCGGCGTGCTGATTGCGCTGCCGGCCAGCGCCGTGTTGCTGGTGGCGATCCGCCGGGCTTTTCGCACTTACCAGGACAGTGGCCTGTACAAGGGCGATCGACCTGCATGAAGCAGATGGCGCTCGATATCGGCCTGAACACCGGGCCGACACTGCAGAATTTTTTCCCGGGTCCCAATCGACCCGCCTGGGAGCACCTGAAACTGTGGCTGGGTCGGGGCGGCGCGGCGGCGGCGCGTTCGCCGGTGCCAACCTACCTGTGGGGTGCACCTGGCAGCGGCAAGACGCATCTGCTCAAGGCTTTGCGCGAGGGCTTGCGCGAGCAGGGCGCCATGGTCGGCTGGCTGGATGCCGGCATGCAGGAGCCGTCACCGTTTTCGGAATCGTGGACGGCCGTGCTGCTCGATGATGTGCATCTGTTCACCGCGGTCCAACAACATGCGGCGTTCAGCTGGTTCGTGCATGCCCAGACGCTGCAACGCGCGGTGATCAGCGCCGGTGACCAGCCGCCGGCGGGTCTGCGCCTGCGTGATGATCTGCGCACGCGGCTGGGCTGGGGCCATGTGTTCGCCCTCACCGTGCTGAGCGAACCTGAGCGACGCGCGGTGCTGCGTCAGGCGGCCGACGCACGTGGCGTGTTTCTCGGCGACGAGGTGATGGATTTCATGTTGACCCGGTTCAGCCGCGACCTTCCCAGCCTGATGGAATTGCTGGACCTGATCGATGCGTATGCGCTACGCACCAAGCGGGCCATTACCGTGCCGATGATCCGGGCCATGATGGAAGAGTCCTGAGCCGATGACCAATTTCTCGTCAGACACCATGCCAAAAGCCGCAGTCGAGCCGACCCGGGTGGCCTTGTTCGACCTGGATCACACCTTGTTGCCGATCGACTCGGACCATGCCTGGGGTGTGTTCACAACCACCATCGGCTGGACCGATCCAGGCGATTTCGCGCGGCGTAACGAGGTATTTTTTGCCCAGTACCAGGCCGGCACACTGGATATCCACGACTATGTGCGTTTTGCAACCGCAGCGGTACGCAAACACGGGGCCGAGGCATCCCGCAAGGCGCATGCGCAGTTCATGGACCAGGTGGTCCGCCCGGCGATCCGCGAGGAAGCGCTGGAACTGGTGCGCATGCATCAGCGCCAGGGCGATCAGGTGGCCATCATCACGGCGACCAATGCCTTCGTGACCCGACCGATCGCGCAGGCCTTCGGCGTATCGGACCTGATCGCCGTGGAACTGGCGGTCGACGACAAACCGGGTGGCAGCGGCTGGATCTCCGGCGAGATTGACGGCATCCCGTCGGCGCGCGAGGGCAAGGTGCTGCGTTTCGAACAGTGGCTGCGTGCGCGCAAGCTTGAATGGGCGGACGTGGCCGTCACCTTCTACTCCGATTCCACGAACGACCTGCCCCTGCTCGAACGCGCCGATGAACCGGTGGCGACGAACCCGGATCCGCGTCTGCGCGCGATCGCTCAATCGCGCGGATGGCGCATACTGGACCTCTTCCCGACAACACCATGATCAAGAATTTCATCGACAAACTATTAGGTAAAAAAACTGCGGGCAGCCGCAAATCGCCATTCGGCAAACGCCGTGACGTCCCCGCTGAAGAGCACCGGATCGATCCCGCGCTGGTGGACGATCGTGCCAACACTGTGGTGCGCACGCTGCAGCAGGCGGGTTACGAGGCCTATATCGTCGGTGGCGCGGTACGTGACCTGCTGGTCGGCATGCGGCCGAAAGACTTCGACGTGGCGACAAACGCCACGCCGGAACAGGTCAAGAGCCTGTTTCGCAGGGCGTTCATCATTGGGCGGCGCTTTCGCATCGTGCACGTGGTGTTTGGCCGGGGGCGCGAAAATGAAGTGATTGAAGTTTCGACATTTCGCGCCTTTCTGGACAATGCCACCGCCGGCCAGGTCAGCGGCAACGAACGCACCAGCAAAAGCGAACTGGCCGGCATGACCCATGCGGTCGACGCCAGCGGTCGGGTCTTGCGTGACAACGTCTGGGGACCGCAGGAGCAGGATGCGGCGCGGCGCGATTTCACGATCAATGCGATGTATTACGACCCGCAGACCCAGATCGTCGTCGATTACCACGGCGGCATCCAGGATTCCGCCAAGCGGGTGCTGCGCATGATCGGCGACCCGGTGCAGCGGTACCGGGAAGACCCGGTGCGCATCATCCGGGCCGTGCGTTTTTCGGCCAAGCTCAAGGCGCTGGGTTTCACGATCGACCCCAAGACGGCCGCGCCACTGGTGACGATGAAAGCCTTGCTGGCCGACGTGCCACAAAGCCGCATGTTCGACGAGATGCTCAAGTTGCTGCAGACCGGGCATTCGCTGGCAACCATCGAGCAGTTGCAGGCGCTGGGGTTGGGCAAGGGTATTTATCCGCTGCTCGACCTGGTGGTCGAACGTGCGCAGCAACCGTTTGTGCGCGCCGCGTTGCAGGACACTGATCGCCGGGTTGGCGAACGCAAGCCGGTGGCGCCGAGTTTCCTGCTCGCCTGCGTGTTGTGGTCCGACGTGCATGTGTTGTGGCGCAAGCACATGGAAGAACCTTATCGCCAGCCGCCGTTTCCGGCATTGCAGGACGCGATCGACCAGGTATTTGCCGAGCGCATCGGCGACGTGTCGGGTGGCGGTCGTCTGGCCTCGGACATGCGCGAGATCTGGATGATGCAACCCCGTTTCGAGAAGCGTGTCGGCAATTCCGCCTTCAGCCTGGTGGACCAGCCGCGTTTTCGTGCTGCGTTCGACTTCATGCGCCTGCGCGCCGACACCGGCGAGGTTGAGGAGGTGCTGGCCGACTGGTGGCAGCAGTTCAGCATGGCCAACGACAGCTTGCGCGCCGACATGGTCGAGCAGGTGCGCGAGGAACAAGGACGCAGCAAGACGGCCCGGGCACCCCGCCCGCCGCGCAAGAGTGCGGCGCAG
>CAJDWO010000007.1_pt2 | contig 24879 bp, 25 predicted proteins | sample 7391601 | NCBI WGS metagenome assembly CAJDWO01 (sample SAMEA7055735, study PRJEB34461) | soil metagenome | biome: terrestrial ecosystem; feature: Peninsula; material: soil | place: Antarctica | collected 2016 | reverse complement strand
TGCGCGCGACACAACCTTGCGGTCCTGCTGGGACAACTGCTCCAGGCCCAGCATCGCAATGATGTCCTTGAGCTCGTTGTACTGGGCCAGCGTGCGGCGCGTCTCCTGCGCCAGCGCGTAATGCCGCTCACCCACGATGCCCGGTGTCGCCATGTTGGAGGCAGACTGCATCGGATCGATCGCCGGGTACAGGCCTTCGCTGGCACGCTTGCGTGACAACACGATCGACGCCGACAGATGCGAGAACGTATGCACCGCGGCCGGGTCGGTGAAATCGTCCGCCGGCACATAAACTGCCTCGATCGCGGTGATGGCACCGTTGTCGGTACTGGCGATGCGCTCCTGCAAGGCGGACAACTCGGTGCCGAGCGTGGGCTGATAACCCAGGCGCGAAGGCATCTGCCCCATCAGCGCCGAGACTTCCGAGCCGGCCTGGATGAAGCGGAAGATGTTGTCGATCAGCAGCAACACGTCGCGGTGGGCATCGTCATGGAAATACTCCGCCATCGGGCAACTCGTTCATCTGGCCAAACACCATGACCATGTTCGGCAAAACGCCGGCCTGTTGCATGTCGCGGTACAACTCCTCGCCTTCACGCGAGCGTTCGCCGATGCCGCAGAAAATGCTCACACCCTGATGGTGGCCGATCATGTTGTGGATCAACTCGGTCAGCAGCACCGTCTTGCCGACGCCGGCGCCGCCGAACAGGCCGGCCTTGCCACCACGCTCGAGCGGCACCAGCACATCGATTGCCTTGATACCGGTCTCGAAGATCTCGGCTTGGGTGGAGCGGCCCTCCAGCGGCGGCGGGTTGTTGTAGACCGAGCGCCATTGCAGGTCTGCGGGAGGCGCGCCCCGGTCGATGGTCTGACCGAACACATCGAACATCCGCGACAGGATGGCCGGACCCACCGGGGCCATCAACGGCCCCCCGGTATCGAGCACCGGCATGCCGCGTGCCAGGCCCTGGGTCGGCGTGAGCGCAATCGCGCGCACATGGCGCGCGTCGCGCTGGGCCTGCACTTCCATCACGATGCGTGCGTCGGGCCCGGTGCGCAACACCGTACGGATCGGTGGCAACCGGTCGTCAAATCGGACGTCGACAACACTGCCGCGTACAGCCACGACAACACCATCCCTGGTCGACACCCTCCGACTGTCCATCTGATCACCCATGCATCCGTCCATCCCACAATGGCTGCGCCGGGACGAAGCATCCTGGCGCCGCGCCACGGTCGCTTGCGGCCATTCTGCGCCAAACTGCGTCACGATGGGACCGCACGCGGCCGTACGTACTGCCGAAATTGAGCCCGATCAAGCCGATCCGTCCGGCGCAACCGGCGCCCGATACCCACAGGCAGGGTTGATCGCGATCAGGGGCGATTGCGCCGCCGGTCCTCGACGCCGTTCCGGCCGTTGTGCAGGTTGGTCAGCACATGCTCCTGGTGTACCAACCGCCATGACAACATCTTGTGCGCCATCTCGAGCATCACGCCCTGGTGTGCCGGATCGCGCGACAGATCGTGCATCTCGTGCGGATCGTTCTGCAGATCGAACAGCAGTGGCGGCAACGCAGCGAAAAAGACGTATTTCCAGCGTTCACCACGAACGATGGCAAGTTGGCATTGATCGGGCAGCAGGTCCAGCGCCTGCTCCGCCGCCAGTCCGCTGTAGGGACCTGAACGAAAGTCGAGCTCCATGTGCGCCTCCTCGCGCCAGTGGCTCGGCATGCGGCCCTCCAGAAACGGCAACAACACGCGGCCATCGCATTGGACGGGAATATCCAGTCCCAGCCAGGCGAGCATGGTCGGCATGATGTCCACCGACTCGGTAAAAGCGTCTACCTGGCGCCCGCGCCCGGCATCGGCGGCCCGGCGCGGATCCCGCACGATCAGCGGGATGTGAAAACTCGGGTCGAAATACAGTTCCTTGCCCCAGGTGTAATGGTCGCCCCCCATTTCGCCGTGGTCGCAGGTGAAGACGATCAGGGTGTGGTCGTATTCGCCGGTAGCCTTGAGGTGGTCGACGATGCGCCCGACCGCGTCATCGACCTCGTTGATCATGCCGTAATAACACGCCCGCATCTGGCGCAATTCGAGCTCGGGCATATCGACCAGATGATTCGAATTGTGTTCGTCATAGTGATTCGGCCGCGCAAGACTGGCGATCCATTGCGCCAGGTGCGGGTGTTGACGCGCTTCCTCGTCGGCGCTGGCCTTGCGCTGCGGCAACTCCACGTCGGCCGGGTCGTACATGGCGTTGTACGGCTCGGGTGCGATCACCGGCGGATGCGGGCGCAGGAACACGCAGTGCATGAACCAGTCGTCATCGCGGTGGTCGCCCAGCCAGGTGATGACCTGATTGGCCATGAAGTTGGTGTCGCTGTCCTCGGCCTTGTACAGCGTGGGAATGTAGCGGTGGCCACGATCGGTCGGCTTGTCGAAGCCGGGCCGCGGCTGGTAAACATCGTGCCGGCCCTCGAACACATAGCCCTTGGCGCGAAGATCGTTCATCCAGGCCGCCATGTAATCCGGAAACAGCAAGCCGACGTGGTAGCCCGGCAAGGGACCCTCGAAGGTGCGCAGCGCAGGGTCGTTCGGATCGCGACCGCGCGGATCGGCGCTGGTATCGGTGTAGCCGAACAACATCGGGTCAATGCCGGCCTTGCGCACCTCCTGCGCGAGGTTGGTGTGGCGCGCGTCGAGCGGCGTGCCGTTGCGCCCCGACCGATGGTTCATCAGGTACAGGCCGGTCTGCAGACTGGCGCGCGCCGGCCCGCAAGGGGCGGTGACGCTGAAATGGCGCTTGAACAGAACACCCTCGCGCGCCAAAGCATCGAGATGGGGCGTCCGGACCACCGGATGCCCGGCGGCAGACAGACACTCTGCCCGCCATTGGTCGGCAGAGATGAACAAGACTTTACGTTTTTGGGCCATCGACATGTCTCCTCAAGCCAATCAGTCGCGCAACAACGCGGCGTAATCGTCGAATACCCGGTCCGGCTGGCTGTCGGCAATCGGTTGACCCTGGTTATAACCCCCTGCACGGACCCAGACCCGCACGCCAGCGTTGCGCGCGGTGGCCACGTCGATGGACGAATCGCCGATGAACAAGGCACGCGCGCTCGCCACCCCGAAATGCGCCAGGCAGTCCAGGATGCCATCGGGAGCCGGCTTCTTGCGCTGCAGGGTGTCGCCGGCGATCACCCGATCGAACCAGGGCGACAGGGCATGGCGCTCGAGCAACAGATGGGTGAAACGGCTGTCCTTGTTGGTGACGACCGCCAACCGCATGCCGAGCGCATGCCATTGGCGCACCACAACATCGACCTGGGGATACAGCCAGCTGTTGCTGCCGCAACGCGCCGCATACAGGGGCTCGAACAACCGCACCGCCTGTTCCAGCCGCTCGGAGCTGCGGATCGCATCGACCGACTGTCCTGATGCAATGGCCATCGCCTGCATCAGCAGGGCCCGCACACCGTTGCCGATCCAGTCCCGGACACTACCCGGCGCGACAGGTTCCAGACCCAGAGCGGCCAGGGTGTCATTGACCGCGTCGGCCAGCTCCGGTGCGGTTTCGAGCAAGGTGCCGTCCAGGTCGAACATGACCAGGTCGAAAGGCAATTCGGGCGCGATACGCATGGCAGGGGTCTCAGCGGACGATCGACAACCCTGAACACTGGGAGCGCCGTTACCGCAATTGAAGGATGCGGCATTGTCTTCGGTTTGACCGGATACACCGATAATCGACGAAACAGTTCTGGAGAAGCATCATGGCATCCGTCAACAAGGTCATCCTGGTCGGCAACCTCGGCCGCGACCCCGAAACCCGCTACCTCCCCAGCGGGGATCCGGTGGCAAACATCACGATCGCCACCAGCAGCAGATACAAGGGCAAGGACGGCAACCTGGTAGAAGAAACCGAATGGCACCGTGTCACCTTTTTCGGCAAATTGGCCGAAATCGTTGGCCAATACCTGAAGAAGGGTCGGTCCGTGTATGTTGAAGGTCGCCTGAAAACCCGCAAGTACACCGACAAGGACGGTATCGAGAAATACGCCACCGACATCATTGCCAATGAGATGCAAATGCTGGGCAGCCGTGAAGGCATGGGTGATCCCGGCGGCCAGGAAAGCGACGGTGAGAGTTATTCGCGCTCGCCTGCACCCGCTACGCGACCGGCGCCACGCCAGCAGACGCCGGCTGCCGCCAAGCCCGCGGCGTCGAGTGGTTTCGACGACATGGACGACGATATCCCGTTCTAGACCGCTGCGCATGCCGGAGCGCACGCGCAGCCTGCGCGGCGGTCACGTGGCTCAGGCCGACATGACCGAGACGCGATCCTCACGTAACACTGGCTCAGCGCTGCTGATCACGCCGCCGCCCAGACAGACCTCGCCGTCATACAACACGGCCGATTGCCCTGGCGTGACAGCCCACTGGGGATCGACGAATTGCAGCGTGAAGTCCGACGCATCCGGCTCGGTCAGCAACGAACACGCGGCATCGGCCTGCCGGTAACGCGCCTTGGCCGCCAACTGACCGGCTGGTGGCGGCGCGCCGGCAACCCAACTTGCGTCCTGCGCAACCAGCGAGCGGTATTGCAACCAAGCATGGTCGTGCCCCTGCACCACCCACAAGGTGTTGGTCGCGAGGTCCTTGCGGGCCACGAACCACGGTGCATGGTCACCACCACCACGCTGTGCGCCTTTTGCACGCACGCCGCCGATACCCAGGCCCTGGCGCTGTCCGATGGTGTAGAAGCTCAGTCCCACGTGCTGGCCGATTGTGCGGCCGCGTTCATCCTTGATCGGCCCCGGCTCAGCGGCGATGTAACGGTTCAGGAACGCGCGAAACGGCCGTTCGCCGATGAAGCAGATACCGGTCGAATCCTTCTTCTTCGCGTTGGGCAGGCCGATGTCGGCAGCGATGCGGCGCACCTCGGTCTTGTGCAGTTCACCGACCGGAAACAGGGTGCGCGCGATTTGCCCCTGATTGAGCCGATGCAGAAAATAACTCTGGTCCTTGGTGCCGTCCAGACCCTTGAGCAACTCGAACAGACCGGTTTGCGGGTTGTGCCGCACCCGCGCATAGTGGCCGGTTGCGATCGAGTCGGCGCCCACCTGCATCGCATGGTCCAGGAAGGCCTTGAACTTGATCTCGGCGTTGCACAACACGTCAGGATTGGGTGTGCGGCCGGCCTGGTACTCGCGCAGGAATTCGGCAAAGACCCGATCCTTGTATTGCGCGGCGAAATTGACATGGTCGATCTCGATGCCGATCACATCGGCCACGGCAGCGGCGTCGACGAAATCGACGTTGGACGAACAATACGCACTATCGCTCAGGCCCACCACAATGCGCTTTTTCCCCATTGCCCGGATTATCCGTTGCCTGCCAGAGCCTGCACCGGGCCCGGTGTCAGCGGCCCGAGTTCGCAGGTCAACAGCTGCAGCGGGTAACACGCGCCGGCCAGATAGTCCTGCACACACCGCAACACGAACGGACTGCGATGGCGGGCGCGGCTGGCACGAATCTCTGGCAGGCTCATCCACACGGCACGCACGATTCCCTGGTCCAGCGGTCTTTGCGCGTCGAAAGCACCCAGCACGCCCCGAAACGCAAAACGCAAAAAGGTGATGCCGTGCTTGCCCTCCTGCGCAACCCCGGGTGCCGGCAGCTGCGTCGGCCCTGTCAGATAGATGCCGACCACCGCTTGCGGTTCAAAATGGAATGCAGTCTCTTCGAGCGTCTCACGCACGCAGGCCTGCACCAGCGATTCGCCCGGGTCCAGGTGACCGGCAGGATTGTTCAACCGCAAACCTTGCGAGGTCTGCTCTTCCACCAGCAGAAACCGACAGTCGCGCTCAATGATGGCGGCCACGGTGACATTGGGTTTCCATCGATTCAGCATGCCGGATTATCGAACGCCGACAATCCACACTGCCCCCGCGCAGCCCGGAACCAATTTCAAACTAATGTAAGCTCCGGGCAAGGTTTTTCACCAACCCCCCAACAAGAGGAGCCGCTCCATGCTGATTGGCATACCCGCTGAAACTGCTGCAGGCGAAACCCGTGTCGCACTGACCCCCGAAACTGCCAAGAAACTCGCAGCCCAGGGCCACACCTTGCGGGTGCAGTCCGGCGCCGGTGTGGCGGCCAGCGTGACCGATGCCGCTTACGAAGCCGCCGGCGCGCAGATCACCGATGCCGCCGGGGCATTCGGATGTGATCTGGTGCTCAAGGTGCGCAGCCCTTCCGAGGCGGAACTGGTCATGATGAAATCGGGCAGCACCCTTGTGGGCATGCTCAATCCGTTCGATACCGACGGACTGCAGCGCCTGGCCGCAGCCGGTCTGACGACCTTTGCGCTGGAGGCAGCGCCCCGCACGACCCGCGCCCAGAGCATGGACGTGTTGTCGAGCCAGGCCAACATCGCCGGCTACAAGGCCATCATGGTGGCGGCCGACAAATACCAGCGCTTTTTCCCGATGCTGATGACGGCCGCCGGTACCGTGAAGGCGGCGCGGGTCGTGATCCTGGGTGTGGGTGTGGCCGGTTTGCAGGCGATCGCCACAGCCAAACGGCTGGGCGCGGTGATCGAGGCTTCCGACGTGCGTCCCAGCGTCAAGGAACAAGTCGAATCTCTGGGTGGCAAGTTCATCGAGGTGTCGTACGACACCGCTGAGGAAAAAGAAGCGGCCGTGGGTGTGGGCGGATACGCCAAACCGATGCCGCAGAGCTGGCTGGACCGGCAGAAGGTCGAAGTCGCCAAACGGGTTGCGCTGGCCGACGTGGTGATTTCCACTGCGCTGATCCCCGGCCGGCCGGCGCCCACGCTGATCACCGAAGACATGGTCAAGAGCATGAAGCCGGGGTCAGTGATCGTCGACATTGCTGCCGGCAAAGGCCCTGATGGCGGCGGCAATTGCCCACTCTCGGAAGCGGACAAGATCGTGATCAAGCACGGCGTGACCCTCGTCGGCGAGACCAACCTGCCGGCCCTGCTGGCCGCCGACGCCTCTTCCCTGTATGCGCGCAACGTGCTCGATTTCCTCAAGCTGATCCTGCCCAAGGACGAAGCATTGAAGGTGGATATGGAAGACGACATCGTCGCAGCCTGCCTGATGACGCAAGGCGGCGACATCAAACGCAAGTAAGCGCAACGTTCGCCGCCGCAGCCTGGCAGCAACATCCAACCGGAGAAAACCCATGGACATTCCATCACCCACGATCATCAACCTGATCATCTTTGTATTGGCCATCTACGTGGGTTACCACGTGGTCTGGACGGTGACCCCTGCTTTGCACACGCCACTGATGGCGGTAACCAACGCGATCTCGGCCATTGTCATCGTCGGCGCGATGCTGGCGGCGGCGCTGACCGAAACCACGCTGGGCAGAACCATGGGCGTGCTGGCGGTGGCACTGGCGGCCGTGAATATTTTTGGCGGCTTCCTGGTGACACGGCGCATGCTGGAGATGTTCAAGAAGAAGGAGAAGAAGCCGGCTGGAGAGAAAGCATGAAGCACGATCGTCATTGCGCTACTGCTGTCGTACTGATCATGATCCTGGCCGGCGGGGGCGGGTTATGTCTGCGCTGTGTTAACTCTCTTGATCCCAAGGAACAAGCATGAGTATGAATCTGGTCACCATCCTGTACCTGATCGCCTCGGTGTGCTTCATCCAGGCGCTCAAGGGACTCTCGCATCCGACCACCTCGATCAGGGGCAACCTGTTCGGCATGGTCGGCATGGGCATTGCCGCCGTCACCACCGTGTTCCTGATCCACAGGCTGGCCGACAACTTCGGCATGGGCATGGTCTGGGTGCTGGTGGGCCTGCTGGTGGGGGGTGCGTACGGCGCCTACCGCGCCAGGACCGTCGAAATGACGCAGATGCCCGAACTGGTCGCGTTTTTCCACAGCATGATCGGCCTGGCCGCGGTGTTCATCGCGATCGCGGCCGTGGCCGAGCCGTATGCGTTCGGCATCGTCGCCAAGGGTGGCGCCATCCCGACCGGCAACCGGCTGGAGTTGTTCCTGGGCGCAGCCATTGGCGCAATCACCTTCAGCGGTTCGGTGATCGCCTTCGGCAAACTCAGCGGCAAATACAAGTTCCGGCTGTTTCAGGGTGCGCCGGTGCAGTTTGCCGGCCAGCACAAGCTCAACCTGGTGCTGGGCCTCGCCACGATCGGCCTGGGCTTGCTGTTCATGGCTACCGAGAGCTGGACCGCCTTCTTTGCCATGCTGGTGCTGGCTTTCGTGATGGGTGTGCTGATGATCATCCCGATTGGCGGCGCCGACATGCCGGTGGTGGTGTCCATGCTCAACAGCTATTCGGGGTGGGCCGCCGCGGGCATCGGTTTCTCGCTCAACAACAGCATGCTGATCATCGCAGGCTCGCTGGTGGGCAGTTCGGGCGCGATCCTGTCGTACATCATGTGCAAGGCGATGAACCGCTCGTTCTTCAATGTGATTCTGGGTGGCTTTGGCGGTGAGGCCGTCACCAGCGGTGGTCCGGCCGCGGCACAACGCCCGGTCAAGAGCGGAAGTGCCGACGATGCCGCCTTCGTGCTGAGCAACGCAGAGACAGTGATCATCGTGCCCGGTTATGGCCTGGCGGTGGCGCGCGCGCAGCACGCGGTCAAGGAATTGGCGGCCAAGCTGACCGACAAAGGCATCACCGTCAAATACGCGATCCACCCGGTGGCCGGCCGTATGCCCGGACACATGAACGTGTTGCTCGCAGAGGCCGAGGTGCCCTACGACCAGGTGTTCGAGATGGAGGACATCAACGGCGAATTCGGCCAGGCCGATGTGGCCATCATCCTGGGCGCCAACGACGTGGTCAATCCGGCTGCGCTGCAAAAAGGCAGCCCGATCTACGGCATGCCGATCCTGGAGGCCTACAAGGCCAAGACGGTCATCGTCAACAAACGCTCGATGGCCGCCGGTTACGCCGGGCTGGACAATGAACTGTTCTACATGGACAAGACCATGATGGTGTTTGGCGACGCGAAGAAGGTCGTCGAGGATATGGGCAAGGCGATCGAGTAGACGGGCCGAACTGCCCAAGACGCCGGTAGGCAAGATCCTGCGCCCGCGAACTGCGTGACAAACAAGCCTCCGAGGCCACCGGCGCCGATCACGGCCATCCTCAGTGCGCTGGAACAGGAACAGCGCGGGGTGCTTCGGCAATTGGCGCAGCCGCGCCAGGTGCGCCGCGCACAGCGCGATTTCTGGCTCGGCGAATTCCATGGTGTGCCGGTGGTGCTGGCCTTGTCGCGCATCGGCAAGGTGGCAGCTGCAACCACCGCCACCGCATTGATCGAGGGCTTCGGGGTCAACCGCATCGTATTCACCGGTGTGGCTGGCGGACTGGGGTCCGCAGTTCAAGTGGGAGACGTCGTGGTCGCTGACGATTTCGTGCAGCACGACATGGATGCGTCACCGCTGTTCCCGCGTTTCGAGATTCCCCTGTACCAACGCACCCGGTTTGCGTGCGACATCGAACTGACCAATCTGCTGGCCCAGGCCAGCCAAGCCGCCATTCAGGGACTGCCACCAGCTGCGGCCATCGGTCGCCAAAATACCGCACCGCAGCTGCACCGGGGCCTGGTCGCCAGTGGTGACCGCTTCGTGGCGACGGCACAAGCCTCTCGCGAATTGCGCCATGCGCTGCGAGACCAGAACATGGACGCGCTCGCGGTTGAAATGGAAGGCGCCGCCGTCGCGCAGGTATGCCACGACTACGGCGTGCCGTTCGCAGCGGTGCGTACGATCTCAGACCGCGCTGACGATACCGCACATATCGACTTTCCGCAGTTCATCGACACCATCGCCGCAACCTATGCGCAGCACATCCTGGACCGGTTCCTGCGTGCACTGGCAACGCGCGACCAGGCCTGACGGATTCGTTTCGGGGCCGGCGCGCAACGCGCGCCAACATGGCTTATTTAAGCCAGCCGCGTTGCCTGAAATACCACATGGGCGCAATCGCGCTGGCTGCCATCAGCGCCAGCGCGAACGGGTATCCCCACGCCCATTCCAACTCGGGCATGAAACGGAAGTTCATGCCATACGCACTGGCAATCAGCGTCGGCGGCAACATCGCCACGGCGGCGACCGAGAACAGTTTGATGATCTTGTTCTGGTTGATGTTGATGAAGCCCACCGTGGCATCCATCAGGAAGTTGATCTTGTCGAACAGGAAAGTGGTGTGCGAATCGAGCGAGTCGATGTCGCGCAGAATCTGGCGCGCTTCCTCGAACTGCTCGGCATTGAGCATCTTGGAGCGCATCATGAAACTGACCGCGCGTCGTGTGTCCATGGCATTGCGCCGGATGCGGCCGTTCATGTCCTCCTGGCGTGCAATCGCACCGAGGACCTCACCGGCCAGTTCGTCGGTCATGTCGCCGGAGAGCACCTTGCCACTGGCCTGTTCCAGCTCATCGTAGATGCCTTCAAGCGTGTCGGCAGAATATTCCGCATCGGCATCGAACAACTTGAGCAACACTTCCGTGCCGTCCTCAACCAGGCCAGGTGCGCGGCGGGCACGCATGCGCAGCAGTCGAAACACGGGCACGTCTTCTTCGTGGATCGAGAACAGGATGCCTTTACTGCGTACGGTGTCGTTGGCCAGGTTCAGGATGAATGCCACACGCACCGTCCGCGACTCGCCACCGGTGGCCAGCAGGAAGTCGCTGCGGATGTTCAGATCGCCATTTTCTTCCGAGTAGAACCTTGCGGACTCCTCGATGTTCTCATCCATCGCATTGGCCGGGATCACCAGGCCGTAATAGTCCTCGATCCATTGCAGTTCCTGGGCGTTCGGCGAGTCGAGATCGACCCACACCGGCGTGAACCGGGACAACTCTTCGCCCGAGGCAATTTCTTCCTGGTACAGACGACCGTTGACGAGTGAAAAAACGTTGAGCATGGTCCACCCCGTTGGTCTGCTGCGTCTGGGTAAGTGGGGAAATCAGGATGGGCCGGCCGGCTTGCGCAGCCGGGAACACGACCCGTTGATCGGCATCGGCGATTATCGCACCGGGCCCATTCACTGCGCCAGAATCAGCTCCAGGAGTTCGTCTTTCAAAGCCATCGCGTCGTGTTCACCCAGGGCCATCAACGACTGGACGAACCGGGGCTCGAACAACAGGTAACTGGCCAAGGTGCCGCCACTGCCCTTGAGAACGCCCAGCGCACCCATGGCATGACGGATCGCCGGCGGCAGCTCACCGGTGAATTTCTGCGCCAGCGCATCGAGGGACTGCGTCGGTGCGATCGCCAGCACGTCGATGGCCTTGTACGGCATGGCCTTGGCGGCTTCGCGCGGCAACCGATGCATGGTCTGCGTGACCCGCTGCGTCTGCTCGACATCGGCCTGCAGCGTATCGTGGAACACACTGGCCATGACGTGGCCCGCCATGCTGCCAAGCGTCGGCCCTCGTGCAGGCGTGCTCGCACCCACGCTGCCCAGCTTCGAACGTTCGGGTTGCCCCACGCCTACCACCAGGATACGGCTGGCGCCCAGATGCATGGCCGGGGACAGCGGCGTCACCTGGCGCATCGAGCCATCACCGAAAAACTCGCTGCGCCCATCGATCTGCAGCGCCGCGGCCGGAAACAGGAAGGGAATCGCACTGGAGGCCATCAGATGGTCGATGGTCAGCGGCTGGTACGCGGCGCGCCGCCCAGGCCGGCTCCAGCCGCGGAATTCTTCGCGGCTGGCGGTGTGGCAAAAAGTCCAGTGCACACCACTCGTATAACTCGAACCGGTCACGGCCAGGGCATCGATGGTGTTCGAACGCAAGGCGTTGCCGATGCCATCGAGCGGGATGCCCTTGCGCAAGGTCTCGCGCAGCGGCGCGGTGTCCATCATGGCGCCATTGGCCTGCGCATGGCGCGACAGGCTGAGCGCTACCGCGATGCGACTGAAGCGGACCCAGGCAGGCACATTGAGGTCGTACACATCCGAAGAACGCAACTGGCGCCAGAAATGCGCCAGCTGCTCGAATGCCTGCAGGCCCTGCGTTGCCCGGCTGGCCAGGAACGCCGCATTGATGGCCCCGGCCGACGTGCCGACCAGGACCTGGAAGGGGAACGTGCCGGGTCGCTCGAAACGGCCGTCCAGCATCGTTGCAAGCGCGCGCAACACGCCCACCTGGTAGGCCGTACGCGCGCCGCCACCCATCAGGACCAGGCCAACCGTGGCGCGGCCGTATTCACGCAAACCGGCGTGGATGATCGTGTCCAGGCTCATTTACACATTCTGTAACCAGCACGCAGTCTATTGCATGCGCTGACGCGCACGCGTCACCATAAAAAGGGCATCGCGTTCGGGCTTGCTTTTGCCGCCTATCACGGGCATAGTGAATCCGAATGGCGGGGGTTCTGGAATTGCGCCATCCCCTGCCTCCCGTCGTGGCCCGCAAGGTCACCGACTTTCAACGGCAAGCGATACAGGAGGAAATCCATGAACCTGACGATCAGCGGTCACCATCTCGAAGTCACACCGGCCCTGCGCAACTATGTAACGACCAAGCTCGATCGCATCACCCGCCATTTTGACCAAGTGCTAGACGTCAAAGTACTGCTGACCGTGGAAAAGCTCAAGGAAAAGGAGCGAAGGCAGCGTGCGGAATGCAATATCCGTGTCAAAGGCAACGACATGTTTGCTGAAAGTTCCCATGCAGACCTGTATGCAGCGGTGGACGAACTGGTCGACAAGCTCGATCGTCAGGTGGCCCGCCACAAGGACCGCCTGCTGGACCACCACCACGCGGCGTCAAAGCGGTTGATGTAGAACCGCCACTGGACCGACGCCAAAAGCCGCCAGATCAGCCGGCGGCTTTTGTTTGTGTGCATAATCTGCTTCCCATCATGAATCGACTTGCTTCCATTTTGCCTCCCGCACAGGTACTCGTGCGTGTTGATGCCACGAGCAAGAAACGGGTCTTCGAAGAAGCCGGTTTGTTGTTCGAGAGCCTGCATGGCCTGAGCCGCGCGCTGGTCACGGACAGCCTGTTCTCGCGCGAACGCCTGGGTTCCACCGGATTGGGCCATGGTGTTGCCATTCCGCATGGGCGCATCAAAGGTCTGAAGGCCCCGATGGCCGCGGTGTTCCAGATGGAAAACGCGATCGGTTTCGACGCGCCTGATGATCAGGCGGTCAAGCTGCTGATCTTCCTGCTGGTCCCGGAAGCTGCCACACAGAAACACCTGGAAATCCTGTCCGAGATCGCGGAACTGCTGAGTGACGCCGACCTGCGTGAAAAAATGAGCCAATGCACTGATGCCGCGTTGTTGCACGACATGATCTCGCAGTGGCAATCGGCCCAGTTGGCCTGAAGCCGCATGCGGCCTGATCCGACGTGAAACCCACCGTCGTCAGCGTCAGCGCCGATGTCCTGTTCGAGGAATTTCGTTCCTACCTGAAGTGGCAATGGATCGCCGGACTCGGTGCCTCCGAGCGACGATTCGATGAAGTGGCAGTGCAGGCGGCCAGTTCAGGCGCCGACCTGGTCGGTTACCTCAATTACATCCATCCCTACCGTGTACAGATTCTGGGCGAACGTGAAGTCGCTTATCTGACCAACGCGACACAGGAAGACTGCGCACGCCGGATTTCACGCATCGTCACGCTGGAACCACCCGCACTGGTGCTGGCGGATGGGCAGGAGCCGCCCGAAGCCTTGTTGTCCTTGTGCGAACGGGCGCAGATCCCGATGTTCGCCACCCAGGCGTCGTCCGCCTTCGTGATCGACGTGCTGCGCGCCTACCTGTCCAAGCATTTTGCCGAGCGCACCTCGATGCACGGCGTGTTGATGGACATCCTGGGTCTGGGCGTGCTGATCACCGGCGAATCCGGCCTGGGCAAGAGTGAATTGGGTCTGGAGCTGATCTCGCGCGGCAACGGCCTGGTGGCCGACGACGCGGTGGACCTGTACCGCATCAACCAGACCACGATCGAGGGGCGTTGCCCGGATCTGCTGCAAAACCTGCTCGAAGTGCGCGGTATCGGACTGCTCGACATCCGCGCCATCTTTGGCGAGACCGCCGTGCGGCGCAAGATCCGCCTCAAGCTGATCGTGCACCTGGTGCGACGCGAGACGCTGGAGCGCGAATACGAGCGCATCCCCTACGAGCCACTGACCCAGGACATCCTGGGCATTCCGGTACTCAAGGTGGTGGTACAGGTGATGGCCGGGCGCAACATCGCGGTGCTGGTCGAGGCCGCGGTGCGCAGCACGATCCTCAAGTTGCGTGGCATTGACACCTACCAGGAATTCGTCGATCGCCACCGCAAGGCGATGGAACTCAAGCAGCCTGCGGGATCCCGAGCCTGAGCCACCGCAACTGCATCGGTCAGGTGCTCCCGCGGCCACCCGTCTCGCGGTTCGGACACGGGTCCTTGCTGCAGTGCGCGTACAGGCTCAGCGCATGGTCCGCGATCACGAATCCCTTGGTCTTGGCAACCGCGTGTTGGCGCCGCTCGATCTCTGCATCGTAGAACTCCTCGACACGGCCACAATCGAGGCACACCAGATGGTCATGGTGTGTGCCGTCATCGAGTTCATAAACCGCCTTGCCGCTTTCGAAATGGTTGCGGCTCAGGATGCCCGCCTGTTCGAACTGCGTGAGCACCCGGTAAACCGTGGCCAGGCCCACGTCGGAGTTATCGTCGAGCAAGGCACGGTACACATCTTCCGCCGTCATGTGACGTTGCTCACCCTTCTGGAAAATCTCGAGAATCTTCAGGCGCGGCACGGTGGCCTTGAGCCCGGTACTCTTGAGTTCTTCGATGTTGGGCGTGGACATGTTAGACCTCCGGGAATGGCGCGCTGGCGCGGGCGCAGCGGCTACAATGCGCCCATCATATCGCTCCCCCTGCCCATGTCCGTATCTCCCGTCCTGAAGTCCCTGGTACTGGCGTTGTGTACCGCCCTGACCGCATGCTCGGGATTCAATGGCGCCAGCAACCGACTCTCGAGCATCGTGACACCGTACCAGATTGACGTGGTCCAGGGCAACGTGATCACCAGTGAACAGGTCGACCAATTGCGAGCGGGCCTGCCGCGGCAATCGGTGCGTGACCTGCTCGGTACACCCTTGCTGCAAAGTGTCTTTCATGCCGACCGCTGGGACTACGTATTCAGCTTCCGGCGCAAGGGCGAAGAGCCGCAGTTGCGCAAGCTGACAGTGTTTTTCAAAGGCGACCTGCTCGAACATTTCGACGCTGACCCGATGCCCACCGAGGCCGAATTCGTCGCCTCGCTGGACAACACCCGCAAGTCTGCCAAAGTGCCGGATCTCGAGGCCAGCGAAGAGTCGCTCAAGGCCTTCCAGCAGCTAAGCAAGGAGCCGGAAAAAGCTGCGGCTGCGACCCGCATCGTGCCGCCCTTGCCGGCCAGCTATCCGCCGCTCGAGCCGGCAAAACCCTGACACGGCCCATCCGGATGGCCAGCGAGCGCAAACGCAGGGTCTGCATTGCCGGTGCATCCGGCCGCATGGGCCGTATGCTGATCGAGGCAGTACGCGCCAGCACCGACTGTGAGCTGACCGGCGCGCTTGATGTTGTCGGCAGCCCGTCCATCGGGGCTGACGCGGCGGCCTTCTCCGGCCACCCCTGCGGTGTGTTGGTGACCGACGATCTGCAGCGTGGCCTGGCAGGATGCGACGTGTTGATCGACTTCACCCGTCCAGAGGGAACGCTCGCACACTTGGCCGTTTGCCGCAACCTCGGTGTGCAGGCCGTGATCGGCACCACCGGTTTCACCGACGCACAGAAGGCACAGATCGCCGAAACCGCGCGCGACATGGCCATCATGTTGGCGCCCAACATGAGCGTCGGTGTGAACGTGACGCTCAAGCTGCTCGAACTGGCCGGGCGCGCGATGTCCACCGGCTACGACATCGAAATCATCGAGGCCCATCATCGCCACAAGGTCGATTCCCCCTCGGGCACCGCGCTCAAGATGGGCGAGGTGATAGCCCAGGCCACGGGACGCAACTTGAACGACTGCGCGGTGTATGCCCGCCACGGCATCACGGGCGAACGTGACCCCTCGTCGATCGGTTTTTCGAGCATCCGTGGCGGTGACATCGTCGGCGACCATACGGTGCTGTTTGCCGGAACCGGTGAACGTATCGAGATTTCACACAAGTCGTCGAGCCGGGAGACTTATGCCCAGGGCAGTTTACGGGCAGTGCGTTTCCTGGCCGGGCAGACAAGCGGGTTGTTCGACATGTTCGACGTATTGGGGCTGCGTGAGCCCACTGCACCGGCACCATGAGGACCGTGCCAGTTGCCGCTGATCGGGCCAGAGCCTGTGCGGCCGAGGAATCCACATGGGTTTGATCCAGCTGATCACCCAGGGGGACATCGTCAGCAATCTGGTTGTCGTCGTGCTGTTGCTGATGTCGATCAGCAGCTGGTTCCTGATCTTCTGGAAGTCCTGGCTGCTGCGACGTGCCAGTCGTGACGTGGGTCGCAGCACGCTGGCCTTCTGGCAGTCAGCCGATCTGCAGGAAGGTCAGACCAGGGCACAAGCCTTCGACCGGGAGGCGCTTGTCGTATCACTGATCGCCGCGACACAGGTCCACGGCAGCGGTACGCTGGCCGATGCCGGCGACCGCTCCCAGCAGCTGACCCGTGTGTTGCGCCAGCAGTTGCATGTGGTACTCAACAAGCTGCAGTTCGGCCAGGTATTGCTGGCCACTGTCGGCGCAATCGCGCCGTTTGTCGGCCTGCTGGGCACGGTCTGGGGCATCTACCACGCGTTGCTGTCGATATCCAACGCCGGTCAGATGACGATCGAACGCATCGCCGGGCCGGTGGGCGAAGCACTCATCATGACCGCCGCAGGTTTGGCAGTGGCCATTCCCGCCGTGCTTGCCTACAACGTGCTGGGCCGCCAGATCGGCCGCATCGAAGCGGATCTGGAAGGGTTCGCGCGCGACCTGCGCGAACTGCTGCTCCACCCCGGTGCACACGCACCGAACCTGGACTGAACCCGCCATGGCATTCGGCCGCCTGGAACGCAGCGCCAGCAGCACGCCAATGAGCGACATCAACATGACACCGTTGATCGACGTGATGCTGGTGTTGCTGGTGATCTTCATCATCACCGCGCCGCTGCTGGCCAGCGCGATCCGGCTCGACCTGCCACGCAGCAATTCGACCAGCGAGGCCAGCGCGCCGGCGTCGGTGCTGCTCAGTGTGGACAAATCCGGCCAGGCCTTTCTGAACGACAAGCCGGTGACCCAGGCCGAACTGGCACAACAACTGGCACAGGCCGCAGCCGCCGACCCGGACACCGAACTGCAACTGCGCGCCGACACGGCCGTACCGTATGGACGCGTGGTCGAACTTATGGGCGTGGCGCAAAAAGCCGGCCTGGGCCGCATCGGCTTCATCGCCGAGCCTGAAAAGCCGGCGCACTGACACCCTTCGCAGGAAAAAAAGCTGGATGCGGCTGACCGTGCGTCGCCGATGGTTCACCTTCCCGGGCGATACGCCGGTGACCACCTAGAATCGGCTCGACAGCGGCACTGGCGCCGCCCATCGACCCCCATGCACGACAAATACGACCACCTTGCCGTCGAGGCCGCCTCCCAGGCGCACTGGAACAGCCGGGACGCCTACCGCGTCACCGAAGACCCATCGCGCAAGAAGTTCTACGCCTGTTCGATGTTGCCCTACCCCAGTGGCAAGCTGCATATGGGCCATGTGCGCAACTACACCATCAACGACATGCTCACCCGCCAGTTGCGCATGAAGGGGTTCAACGTCCTGATGCCGATGGGTTGGGACGCGTTCGGCCTGCCGGCCGAGAACGCAGCGCTGAAAAACGGCGTGCCACCGGCAAAGTGGACCTACGACAACATCGCCTACATGAAGCAGCAGATGCAGGCGCTGGGGCTGGCGATCGACTGGAGCCGCGAGGTCGCCACCTGCGATGCCAGCTACTACAAATGGAACCAGTGGTTGTTCCTGAAGATGCTCGACAAAGGCATTGCCTACCGCAAGACCCAGGTCGTGAACTGGGACCCGGTTGACCAGACCGTGCTGGCCAACGAGCAGGTCATCGACGGCAAGGGCTGGCGTACCGGCGCGCCGATCGAAAAGCGCGAGATCCCAGGGTATTACCTCAAGATCACAGACTATGCCGCGGAGTTGCTGGACCAGGTGCAAAACCACCTGCCCGGCTGGCCGGAACGTGTCAAGCTGATGCAGGAGAACTGGATCGGTAAAAGCGAAGGCGTGCGTTTTGCATTCACGCACGACATCCGCGACGCTTCGGGAGCGCTGATCGACGGTGGCCGCATGTATGTGTTCACCACCCGCGCCGATACCATCATGGGCGTGACCTTCTGCGCAGTGGCGCCCGAACACCCTTTGGCCAGCCATGCTGCAGCCCATGATCCCGCACTGGCGGACTTCATCGAGGAATGCAAACGCGGCGGCACGACCGAGGCCGAACTGGCGTTACGCGAGAAGGAAGGCATGCGCACCGGGCTGCAGGTCACGCACCCGCTCAATGGCCAGAAAATCGACGTTTGGGTCGGCAATTACGTGTTGATGGGTTACGGTGACGGCGCCGTGATGGGCGTGCCGGCACACGATGAACGGGATTTCATCTTCGCCAAGAAATACGGCATCGACATCGTCGAAGTGGTGCTGATCGATGGCTACACCTACAACTACGATCACTGGCAGGACTGGTACGGCGACAAACAACGCGGCGTGACCATCAACTCGGACATCTTCAGCGGTTTGACCCACACGCAAGCTGTCGATTCGATCGCACACGCACTGCATGCACAAGGCCTGGGCGAGAAGTTGACCACCTGGCGCCTGCGGGACTGGGGCGTGAGCCGCCAGCGATACTGGGGCACGCCGATCCCGATCATCCACTGCGACGAACACGGCGCAGTGCCGGTACCGGAAAAGGATCTGCCGGTGGTATTGCCGCAGGACTGCATTCCGGATGGCTCCGGCAATCCGCTGGTCCAGCATGCAGGTTTCCACGCCGGCGTGACCTGTCCCGTCTGTGGCAAGGCGGCGCGGCGCGAAACCGACACCATGGACACTTTTGTCGATAGTTCCTGGTATTTCATGCGGTACTGCGATCCGCACAACGACCAGGCGATGGTGGGTGAGGGCGCAAGATACTGGATGCCGATGGACCAATACATCGGTGGTATCGAACACGCCATCCTGCACCTGCTGTACGCGCGTTTCTGGACCAAGGTGATGCGCGACCTCGATCTGCTTGCGGTTGACGAGCCCTTCACACGGTTGCTGACACAGGGCATGGTGCTCAACCATATCTACTCGCGCAAGAACCCGGGCGGCAGCGTCGAATATTTCTGGCCCAAGGAAGTGGAAGACATCCACGATGCCACCGGCAAGGTGATCGGCGCCAAACGCATCAGCGACGGCTCGGCAGTGACCTACGAAGGTGTGGGCACGATGAGCAAGAGCAAGAACAATGGCGTCGACCCGCAGGTTCTGATCGAGAAATACGGCGCCGACACCGCGCGCCTGTACACCATGTTCACGGCACCGCCCGAGGCCACACTGGAGTGGAACGACGCGGCTGTGGAGGGTTCGTACCGTTTCCTGCGCCGGGTCTGGAATTTCGGCGTCAAGCTCGCAGACATGCCATTGGCCAGCGCACCGAACACGACCTTCGGCAAGGCGGCGGCAGACCTGCGCCGCGAAGTCCATGCTGTGCTCAAGCAGGTGGACTACGACTACCAGCGCATGCAGTACAACACGGTTGTCTCGGGCGCGATGAAGATGCTCAATGCACTGGAGGCCTTCCAGGCCGATGGTGGTACCGGCGAAGCTCAGGCGTTGCGGGAATGTTTCGGTATCCTGTTGCGCGTGTTGTATCCGGTCACGCCGCATATCAGCCAGGCGATGTGGGACACGCACGGCTACAACCGGGTGCATGGCGAATTGCTCGACGCTGCATGGCCCGAAGTCGATCCGGTTGCACTCATTCAGGACGAACTGGAGCTGGTGTTGCAGGTCAACGGCAAGCTGCGCGGGTCAATCCGGGTGCCCAGCACCGCCAGCCGCCAGGCGATCGAAGACGCCGCCATTCACAGCGAGACATTCCTGAACATCGCCCATGGCGCCAAGGTGCGCAAGGTGGTCGTGGTACCGGGGCGCCTGGTGAACGTGGTCATATGATGCTGGGCCGACGCTTGTTCGTCACCGCTTGCGTCCTGGCGCTGGCGGGCTGCGGTTTCCAGCTGCGTGGCGCACCCGAACTGGCGTTTCATTCGCTGTATGTGAACGCCAGCGAGTTCTCGCCGACCGGCAACGAGCTCAAACGCAACCTGGCCTCGCTTGGCGCACTGACGCTGATCGACGATCCGAAGCAGGTGTCCAGCGCCGACGCCATACTCGACATTCTGTCCGAGGCGCGCGAGAAGACCGTTGTCGGGATCAACACCTCGGGTCAGGTCACCGAGTTCCAGTTGCGCAGCCGGTTGCAGTTTCGCTTGCGCACGCCACAGGGCAAGGAGTTGATCGGACCCACCGAGCTGCTGCTGCATCGCGACATCAGTTTCAACGAGTCCGCCGTACTGGCCAAGGAGGCCGAAGAAGGCTTGATGTTCCGCGACATGCAGTCCGACATCGTGCAGCAGCTGATCCGCCGGCTGGCCGCGGTCAAGTCGTTGTGATTGCCCCGCGACAGCCACGACCTGCAGCCGAATCTGCTTCGCCACTCTGAGAGCTTGTGCGCCATGCAACTTGCCGCCGGACAACTGACGTCCCACCTGGGCAAAGGCCTGCGCAGCCTGTACACCTTGCACGGCGATGAGCCCTTGCTGATCCAGGAAGCGGCCGACGCGATCCGCCAGGCCGCGCGTACCTCCGGTTTTACAGAACGCAGTTCACATACCGTGGCCGGTGCCCATTTCGACTGGAGCACGGTGCTGGCGGCGGGGGGTTCGCTGAGCTTGTTCGCGGACAAGCAGATCGTCGAAATACGCATTCCCTCGGGAAAACCGGGCAAGGATGGCGGCGCTGCGCTGCAGCAACTGTGCGAACAGGCGCACGGCACCGACGACCTGCTCACGATGGTGATCCTGCCCCGGCTGGACAAGGCCACCCGCAGCGGCGCCTGGTTTGGCGCGCTCGAACGCCATGGTGTCACGATTGCACTCGAACCAATCGATCGGGCCGCGTTACCGCAGTGGCTGGCCCAACGCCTGGCGCGGCAGGACCAGCGTGTCAAACCCGGCATCGAGGGTCAGCGCAGCCTGCAATTTTTCGCCGACCGGGTCGAGGGCAACCTGCTGGCAGCGCATCAGGAGATCCAGAAACTGGCCCTGCTTCATCCGGCTGGCGAACTCGGGTTCGAGGACATCGAACGCGCGGTGCTCAACGTGGCGCGTTACGACGTGTTCAAGCTCAGCGAAGCGGTGCTGGCCGGCCAGCAGGCCCGGGTGCAGCGCATGCTCGACGGTCTGCAGGCCGAAGGCGTGGCGCCAGTGCTGGTGCATTACAGCCTGGCCGAGGACATCCGCGCACTCAAACGGGTGCGCGACGCGATGGCCAGCGGCCGACCACTGCCGATGGCACTGCGCGAACAGCGGGTCTGGGGGGCGCGTGAACGGCTGTTCGAACGTGTGTTGCCCCAGCTCACGCCAGCGCTCCTGTCCGAGCTGCTGCTGCAGGCACATCAGGTCGACGGCATCGTCAAGGGCCTGAAGGTTCCCGGCTGGCCGGTGAATGCATGGCAGGCCTTGCACCAACTGGCCATGGGCCTGTGCAGGGCTTGCGCCGCGCGTTGATGCCACCGGCACAGCACCGGTTCGCACCGGAGTGAGAAAATGCCGCCATGAACGCCATCTCCGTCGCCGAATACAGCCAGACCTTGGGCCTGCAGGCCCGCAGCGCATCCGCAGCCATGGCCAAGGCCGAGGCCGCCCAGCGCAACAGCTGCCTGCGGTTGCTGGCCGGCCTGCTACGCTCCCATGCGCCGGCGCTGCAGGCGGCCAATACGCAGGATCTGGAACGCGCCACCGCCGCCGGACTTTCTGCGCCGATGATCGACCGGCTGCGGCTGACACCGCAAGTAATCGACACCCTGGCCCAGGGCTGTGAACAACTGGCCGCCATGGCCGACATCGTCGGCCAGATCAGCGGCATGGTCCAGCAACCCAGCGGCATCCGGGTCGGCCAGATGCGGGTGCCTATCGGCGTATTTGCGATGGTGTTCGAGAGCCGTCCGAGCGTCACCATCGAAGCTTCCAGCCTGGCGATCAAGAGCGGCAATGCCTGCATCCTGCGCGGCGGCTCGGAGGCGATTGACTCGAACAAGGCCCTGGCGCTGCTGGTGCAACAGGCGCTGCAAGCCAGCGGACTGCCGCCGGAGGGGGTGCAACTGGTGCAGATCACCGACCGGGCCGTGGTCGGCGAACTCATCACCATGCCCCAATATGTGGACATGGCCATTCCGCGCGGCGGCAAGGGACTGATCGAACGTATCAGCCGCGATGCCAAGGTCCCGGTGCTCAAGCACCTTGACGGCAACTGCCACGTCTATGTCGACGACCCCTGCGACATCGCGATGGCGATAGCCGTGGCCGACAACGCCAAGACCCAGAAATACAGTCCCTGCAACGCCAGCGAAAGCCTGCTGGTGGCGCGTGGTGTGGCGCGAGACTTCCTGCCTGCCATCGGATCTATCTACGCGGCCAAGTCGGTCGAAATGCGCGTGTGCCCGGACAGCCGTGCCATCCTGGCCGAGGTCCCAGGCGCGCAGTTGGTCGAGGCCACCGAGCAGGACTGGTCCACCGAATACCTGGCGCCCATCATCAGCATCAAGGTCGTCGACGATCTGGATGCGGCGATCACGCATATCAACCACTACGGCAGCCACCACACCGACGTCATCCTCACCCGCGACCATATGCATGCGCAGCGTTTCCTGCGCGAGGTCGATTCGGCCAGTGTGATGGTCAATGCCAGCACCCGCTTCGCCGACGGTTTCGAATACGGTCTGGGCGCCGAAATCGGCATAAGCACCGACAAATTCCATGCCCGCGGCCCGGTCGGTATCGAAGGCCTCACCTCGCTCAAGTTCGTGGTGCTGGGCAACGGGGAGCTGCGCGGCTGAACGCCCGCGCGACACCCGTTTCAGCTGGCCGGTCCCTGGTCCCGCCAGCACGCCCCTTTTACGCACCCCAGGCAATGGCTGCGTCATTCCGGCTCCCAGGGGTCAAGCAAAGTGGCAAAGCCACATTTGCTTGAGATGACCACAACCCCGCCTGAGCGCCCGGCGGCCCAGGGCATGCTCGTCACAGGGCCCACGCTGGGCCATGTGATCCGCATGACAGCCGCCGGCTCGATTGGCCTGGTGGCGGTGTTTGCGGTCGACGCGCTGAACCTGTTCTACATCACGCTGCTGAAACAAGACGAACTGACTGCGGCGCTGGGATACGCCACCACCGTATTGTTCCTGGCCACATCCATGGCAATCGGCCTGTCGATCGCTGCTACCGCATTGACATCGCGCGCGCTGGGCGCCGGGCAACCGGCACATGCACGACAGATCGCCGGCGCATCGCTGATCATCGTGGGCGTCTGCATGTCGTTGCTCGCTGTAGCTGCCTGGCCACTGCTGGAGCCTGCCCTGCACCTGCTGGGCGCGCGCGGGCATACGCTGGAACGCGCCGCGTCACTGATGCGCATCATCCTGCCGTCGTGGCCGATGCTGGGTATCGGCATGTGCCTGTCGGGGCTGCTGCGTTCGACCGGCGACGCGCGACGCGCCATGTACGTCACGCTGGGCGCGGCTGCCACCGCGCTGGTGATGGACCCGATACTGATCCTCTGGCTCGATTGGGAGCTTACGGGCGCGGCGATCTCCACCGTGATCGTGCGGCTGACAATGGTTTGGATCGGCCTGCATTACCTATGGCGCGTCCACCGATTGATTGCCAGGCCCGATCTGGCGCTGATGCTGCGCGAACTGGCGCCGTTCATGGCGATTGCCATGCCCGCCGTGTTGACCCAGATCGCCACCCCGGTGGGGAATGCATTTGTCACGCACGCCATCTCGTCGTACGGCGACGAGGCAATCGCCGGCTGGACCGTGGTCCAGCGCATCATTCCGGTCGCGTTCGGTGTGTTGTTTGCGCTCTCGGGCGCGGTTGGCCCGATCATCGGCCAGAACTTCGGTGCCCAGCGTTTCGATCGCGTCAGCGCCACGGTGCGCGACAGTCTGTTGGTCATCGTGGTCTACACACTGTCGGTATGGTTGCTGCTGGCCCTGGGCAGCGGCCGGGTCGCCGACCTGTTCCAGGCACACGGCCTGGCACGCGAACTGATCGTGTTCTTTTGCGTGTACGTTGCCGGCAGTTTCCTGTTCAACGGCGCCTTGTTTGTCGCCAACACGGCTTTCAACAACCTGGGTTTTGCGTTTTATTCGACCGCGCTGAACTGGGGCCGCTCCACGCTGGGCGTGATTCCGTTTGTCTGGCTGGGCCAATCCTGGTTCGGCGTCAAAGGCGCGCTGGCCGGCTATGGACTGGGCGTGATCGCCTTCGGCGTAATCGGGATGTGGTGGTGTTTCAAGGTGGTGGACAAGATGCAGCACACCCAGAGCCGGTCCTTGCGCGCGCCGCCAGCCGCCGCTGTCAGATCGGATAAATGATCGAGTTCGGAATCATCTCGCTGTCGTAGATACACAACCTGGCCGCAAAGCGCCAGCCCGCATCGGTGCGCACCACCGTATCCAGATACCGTCCCACGTTGAACACCGTCGTCAGCTCCGACAGCTTGGTGCGGAACACCGCGTAGTTCGACTCGCAGACGATCTGGTTCTCCTGCACCTGCAGCA
>CAJDWO010000066.1_pt1 | contig 25032 bp, 23 predicted proteins | sample 7391601 | NCBI WGS metagenome assembly CAJDWO01 (sample SAMEA7055735, study PRJEB34461) | soil metagenome | biome: terrestrial ecosystem; feature: Peninsula; material: soil | place: Antarctica | collected 2016 | reverse complement strand
CCATTGGCCTCGCCTTCGATGCGCGGCTTGGGAAAACCCGCCTCGCGCACCGCGTCACGCACGCTGGCGGCCAGTGCCTTGGTCTGCCGGTTCGAGGTGCCCGACGCCACGATGACCCGCTCGAACAGCGATGTCAGGTGTTCGGTGTCGAACACCTGGATGTCCTGGGCCTTGACATCTTCCAACCCGTCGACGACGGCGCGTTGGAGCTTCTGGGTATTGCGTTTGGCGGCGGATTCAGTGGTCATCAAGTGGTTCGATAAAGGCGATGGAGAACAATATAACGCGCAACCGGCTCGATCACCAGAGGAACAGTACTCTGACCGCGGCGGGCGCGTTCGCGGATGTTGGTTGCGCTGGTGTCGGACAGCGGCAGTTGCAGCTGCACGAAACGCTGGCGCAACGACGCTGGCGGTTGGAATTGGATCGGGGTTGTTGCCGGATCTTCGGCACGCCCGGCGACCGCGATTGTAGCGAGCGCCACAACCTGCTCCCATTCGCGCCAGCTGGGCAAGGCCTGCGCCTGGTCCTGCCCGATGATCAGGAAAAGCTCGGCCTGCGGATATTCCAGCCGCAAGGCGCGCAAGGTGTCGATCGTGAAGCTGGGCCCGGCGCGATCAACTTCGCGGGTATCGACCTGCACACCCGCCAGGTCATCGAACGCCAGTTGCGCCATCGCCACACGGTGCCGCGCATCGGTCAACGGCCGGCTCTTGTGCCATGCCTGGCCGGTCGGCACGATCAGCAGGCGGTCGAGTCGCAACTGGTCCAGTGCCGCCTGTGCCAGCAAGCGATGGATGACATGGGGCGGATCGAAAGAGCCGCCAAAAATACCCAGGCGTCGGATGGGTTCCGACGCAGCGCTCAAACCCAGTCCCTTCGCACCAGGAAGTGGTGCACCAGGTCATGTTCCGGTGTACCGGGCTGCGGCCGCTCCTGGTACGACCAGCGCACCAGCGGCGGCATCGACAAAAGGATGGATTCGGTGCGCCCGCCAGACTGCAATCCGAAATGCGTGCCCCGATCCCAGACCAGGTTGAACTCGACATAACGACCACGACGAAACAGCTGGAACTGCCGCTCACGGTCACCATACGGCATGCTGGCACGGCGCTGCACGATCGGCAGATAGGCACCCAGGAAAGCGTCGCCGACCGAGCGTTGCAAGGCGAACGCGGCGTCACCATTGTCTGCACCAAAATCATCGAAAAAGATGCCTCCGACACCGCGCTGCTCCTGGCGGTGTTTGAGAAAAAAATACTCGTCACACCAGCGCTTGAAACGCGGAAACAAGTCTGCGCCAAACGGCTCCAGCGCAGCCTTGCAGCTTGCGTGGAAATGCACCGCGTCTTCCTCGAAGCCGTAATACGGCGTCAGGTCCATGCCGCCGCCGAACCAGCATACCTGTCGGGGTGTGCCAGGAAAGGCCGCCAGCATGCGCCCGCGCACATGCGAGAAACCACAACCCGCACGCTCGAACACCTGACCCTGCTCCAGGATCCGGGTGATGCCATTGCCCTGCAGGGGTTCGCCGGCGGCCTTTTCCCAGGCATCATCCATGAAGGGGATGCCATCGATGTCGGCGACCGCATCGCAGATGCGTTGCTGCAGGCCCAGCAGGTAGCTGCGCACTGCGGGCACGCTCGCATGCAGGAGCTGGGTTGAATCGGGGATCATGGCATCAACCGCCGGACACGGAACAACACGAGCGGGTCACACAGCACGATGGCCGATGTCGCCACGGTACTGCATGCCATCGAACTGGATCTCCCGCACCACCCCATACACACGCTGCTGCGCCTGGCGCACGTTGTCAGCCAGTGCGGTGACACACATCACCCGACCGCCACTGGTGACAAAATCGTCGCCTTCGCGCCGGGTGCCGGCATGGAACACCATCAGGTCGGGCGCGGCTGGGGGCAATCCGCGAATTCGGTCGCCGGTGCGGGGTTGCTGCGGATAGTCTTGCGCCGCCAGCACGACGCCGAGCGCGGTGCGCCGATCCCATTGCAGTTCGATCTGGTCGAGCTTGCGGTCATCGCCGGTTTCGGTCGCGGCAACCAGCAATTCGAGCAGGTCGCTTTTGAGCCGCATCAGGATCGGTTGTGTCTCGGGGTCGCCAAGCCGGCAATTGAACTCCAGCGTGCGCGGCTGGCCAAGCGCATCGATCATCAGGCCGGCATACAGGAAGCCGGTGTAGGCGATGCCGTCCTTTTCCATGCCGCGGATGGTCGGCAGGATGATCTCGCGCATGGCCTTGGCATGGATCGCCGGTGTCACCACGGAGGCCGGCGAATAGGCGCCCATGCCGCCGGTATTGGGTCCCTGGTCGCCATCGTGCAAACGTTTGTGATCCTGGCTGGTTGCCAGCGCCTGCACGTTCTTGCCGTCACACATGACGATGAAGCTGGCCTCCTCGCCGGCGAGAAACTGCTCGACCACGATGCCCGCGCCTTCTTGCGCCGGCTCGGGCAACATCTGGTCGATCGCGGCAAGCGCCTGTTCCAGTGTCTGCGCCACCACCACCCCTTTGCCAGCAGCCAGGCCATCGGCCGAACTTTCGAGCCGGGCCGCCGCCTTGGTCGGCCCGAAGATGCGCAGGCCCCGCTCGCGAAACAGATCAACCACCCCCGCGGCCAACGGCCCTTCGGGGCCCACCACCGTAAGGCCGATCTTTTGCTGTATCGCCCAGTCGCGCAGTTGCAGCAGATCGGTAATGTCGACATTGCGGATACGTTCGGCCTGTGCGGTGCCACCATTGCCCGGGGCCACGAAAACCGCCTCGATCCGGTTCGACTGGGCGAGCTTCCAGGCCAGCGCATGTTCGCGGCCACCGCCGCCAATGACCAGGACCTTCATATGGCGGCGTTGTGGTACACCGCCTGCACGTCGTCGAGGTCTTCGAGCACGTCCAGCAGCTTCTGCATCCGGGCCGCATCATCGCCGGTGAGTTCGATCGGGTTGGCAGAGCGCATCGTCACTTCGGCGATCTCGGCCTTGAAACCGGCGGCATCCAAAGCCGCCTGCGCCGCCTCGAAGTCAGCCGGCGCAGTCAGCACCTCGATCGCGCCATCGTCGTCGACGATCACATCGTCGGCGCCGGCCTCCAGTGCCGCCTCCATCATTTTTTCTTCATCCGTTCCCGGCGCGTACACCAGCTGGCCGCAATGCCTGAACTGGAAGGCCACCGAACCCTCGGTTCCCATGTTGCCCCCGAATTTGCTGAATGCGTGCCGAACCTCGGCCACGGTACGCACCCGGTTGTCGGTCATGGTGTCGACAATGATGGCCGCACCGCCGATCCCGTACCCCTCGTAGCGGATCTCTTCGTAGCTGACGCCTTCCAGATTGCCGGTGGCCTTGTCGATATTGCGCTTGACGGTATCGGCGGGCAGATTAGCCGCCTTGGCCTTTTCAACCGCCAGTCGCAGACGGGGATTGGCGCTCAGGTCGCCACCGCCGGTGCGGGCGGCGACCATGATTTCGCGAATGACCCGGGTCCAGACCTTGCCTCTTTTTTCATCCTGCCGCCCCTTGCGGTGCTGAATATTGGCCCATTTGCTGTGTCCTGCCACGCGGAATCCTTCGAAAAATTGGTTACCCTTGCAGCTCGATTGTACTTTTTGGAACCTTCATGATTGAACCCTTCCTGATCGCCCAACGCGACGACATCCGGTGCTACCTGCAACCGGACAAGGCCAATCGCCATGGTCTGATCACCGGCGCCACCGGCACCGGCAAGACCGTGACCTTGCAGACTCTGGCCGAAGCGTTCTCCGGCGCCGGGGTTCCCGTGTTCGTGGCCGACGTCAAAGGGGACCTGACCGGCATCTCGCAGGCCGGCAGCCTGGGCGACAAACTGGGCAAGATCATCGCCGAGCGCAAGCTGCCGACACCGGACTTCGCTCCTTCCCCTGTCACCTTGTGGGACGTGTTCGGCAAGCAGGGGCATCCGGTGCGCGCCACCGTGAGCGACCTCGGCCCGCTGCTGCTGGCGCGGATGCTCAACCTGAACGATACCCAGGCCGGTGTGTTGCAGCTGGTGTTCAAGATCGCCGATGACCAGGGCTGGCTGGTGCTGGACATGAAGGACTTGCGCAGCCTGTGCAAGTACGTCGGCGACAACGCATCGCAGTTCACCACCAGCTACGGCAACATCAGCGCAGCGAGCATCGGTGCGATCCAGCGCGGGCTGATGCAGATCGAGACGCAGGGCGGCGACCTGTTCTTCGGCGAGCCGATGCTCAATATTGCCGACTTCATCCAGACCGACAGCAACGGGAAAGGCGTCATCAACATTCTGGCGGCGGACCAGCTGTTCAATGCGCCGCGTCTGTACGCGACCTTCCTGCTGTGGATGCTGAGCGAACTGTTCGAGAACCTGCCCGAGGTGGGCGACCTGGACAAACCCAAGCTGGTATTTTTCTTCGACGAGGCGCACCTGCTGTTTACCGGCGCGCCCAAGGCACTGATCGAACGCATCGAACTGGTGGTGCGCCTGGTGCGCAGCAAGGGCGTCGGCGTCTATTTCGTCACGCAAAACCCGCTGGACATCCCCGACTCGGTGCTGGCCCAACTCGGCAACCGGGTACAACACGCGTTACGCGCCTTCACGCCACGCGACCAGAAAGCCGTCAAGTCCGCCGCCGACACGATGCGGCAAAACCCCAAGCTCGACATCGGCAAGGCGATCACCGAGTTGGCGGTGGGTGAGGCCTTGATCAGTTTTCTGGACGAAAAAGGCCGGCCCGGCATCACCGAACGGGTCTTCGTGCACCCGCCAGCGAGCCAGATCGGGCCGATCACCTCGGCCCAGCGGCAGGTGCTGATCGCCAATTCCCTCGTTGCAGGTGTCTATGAGAAAGTGGTCGATCGCGAATCCGCGTACGAAATCATCACGGCCCGGGTTGCCGCGAACATGGCCGACGAGGCCACCGCCAAGGAAAAGACGACTGCGATCAAGCGCGGCGCACAGGCTCAGGCCGAGGCTAAGGGACAGGATGCAGGTGGCAGCATTCTGGACTCGCTCGGCGGCATGCTCGGGGGCGGCAAGGGCAGCCGGCGCATGGGCGCCGGCGAGCAAATGTTCAAGAGTGCCGCCAGCGCCATCGGCGGCGAGGTCGGTCGCCAGATCATCCGGGGCGTGCTGGGCGGGATCTTTGGTGGCAAACGGCGCTGATGGCACAACCCGACAGGGCCCCACAACCCGACCATTGCAAGGAGCCAAGCGTGACCGATCTGACCCAGTTCCCCAACCTGCACCTGGTGAACCATCCCCTGGTGCAGCACAAACTCACGCTGTTGCGTCGCAAGGAGACCAGCACCAACGGTTTTCGCCGCCTGCTTGGTGAACTCAGCACACTGATGGCTTACGAGGTCACGCGTGACATGCCGACGCAGGCAATCGAGATCGAAACGCCACTGGAGACGATGACCGGCACGACCATCGACGGCAAGAAGCTCGTACTGGTGTCCATCCTGCGTGCCGGCACCGGCATCCTGGACGGCGTGCTCAGCGTCGTGCCCGGCGCCCGGGTCGGCCACATCGGCCTGTACCGCGATCCGAAGACGCTGCAACCGGTGGAGTATTACTTCAAGATGCCGCAGGACATGCAGGCACGCGACGTGATCGTCGTCGACCCTATGCTGGCCACTGGCAACTCGGCCGTAGCGGCGATCGAACGGGTCAAACGCATGCACCCGAAGTCGATCAAATTCCTGTGTCTGCTGACCTGCCCGGAAGGCTTGCGCACGATGCAGCAGGCGCACCCCGACGTGCCGGTGTTCACGGCGGCGGTCGACCGCCAGCTCAACGATCATGGCTACATCCTGCCGGGCCTGGGGGATGCAGGCGACCGGATCTTCGGCACCCAATAAGCGCTCAAGGTGCGAGCAACCTCATGGGCGTAGACCCACGGGTCGTACGGATGCTCGCACGAGAAGCGCAACTTGCCCGGCGCAATAGGGGTTTGCCGTCGTCGCCCATGCCGTGCATCTACCATGGGGTTACATGCCACTGCTTGAAGGGGATCCCACGATGTTCGATCTGCTGCTGCACAACGCCACCCTGCCCGACGGACGTCATCCGATGGCCATCGCAGTCCTGGATGGTCGCATCGTCGACGTGGCGCCGGTAATCGATGCACCGGCACGCGAGACCATCGATGCCCAGGGTTTGCTGGTAAGCCCTCCCTTTGTCGATGCCCACTTTCACATGGATTCGACGCTGACGTACGGCATGCCGCGGGTCAACCAGAGCGGCACCTTGCTCGAAGGTATTGCGCTGTGGGGCGAACTCAAGCCGTCCTTGACCCAGGACGCGGTGATCGAACGTGCGTTGACGTACTGCGACTGGGCGGTAGCGCGTGGCTTGCTGGCGATCCGCTCGCATGTAGACACCAGCGACCCACGCCTGCTTGCGGTCGAGGCGCTGCTGGACGTCAAGAAGCGGGTGGCACCGTATCTGGATTTGCAACTGGTCGCGTTTCCGCAAGACGGCGTATTGCGCACGCCCGGCGCACAAGCCAACCTGGAGCGCGCGCTGGACATGGGGCTGGACATCGTCGGCGGCATCCCGCACTTTGAACGCACGATGACGGAGGGTGCGGCCAGTGTGCGGCTATTGTGCGAGATCGCCGCACGGCGCGGCACCATGGTCGACATGCATTGCGACGAATCCGACGATCCCCTGTCGCGCCATGTCGAGACACTGGCTTTCGAGACTCTGCGCCTGGGCCTGCAGGGCCGGGTCACCGGCTCGCATCTGACCTCGATGCATTCGATGGACAACGACTATGTTGCCAAGCTGTTGCCGCTGATGGCCGAGGCGCAATTGCAGGTGGTGAGCAACCCGTTGATCAACATCACATTGCAGGGCCGCCGTGACAGTTATCCGAAACGCCGCGGCATGACGCGGGTGCCGGAGCTGCTGGCCCACGGCATCAATGTGGCGTTCGGCCAGGACTGTGTGATGGACCCCTGGTATCCGCTGGGCAGCGGCGACATGCTCGAGGTCGCATCCATGGGCCTGCACGTCGCGCAGATGACCAGCCAGGCGGCGATGCGCCAGTGCTTTGACGCGGTCACGGTGAATCCGGCCCGCATCATGCAGCTGGAGGGATACGGCCTGGAAACCGGCTGCCATGCCGACTTCGTTTTGCTGCAAGCGCGCGATCCGATCGAGGCGATCCGACTGCGTGCAACCCGCCTCAAGGTGTTCCGGCGCGGCAAGCTGATCGCGGAATCACCCGAGGCTACAGCCTCCTTGTACCTCGATGGGCGGCCTGTCGGCACCACATTTCTGTCGCCATCGTTGTCGCTCCCGTTCGAGCGCTGACACCGCCACTAACGTCGCCGGGCCGACCGCACGCCCGGCAGCAACGCCATCTTTCCAAGTACCTGCTGCAGATGTGCCGCATCGGACGTCTCCACGGTGAAGGTCATTGAGGCCATGCCCCGCGTAGTCTGCGAATGGACACCGATGACGTTCGTCTTTTCCTTCAGAAAGACCTCGGAGATGTCGCGCAACAAGCCCTGCCGATCGACGGCTTGCACAACGACGTCGACCGGATACACCGGCGCCTTGTCCGATCGTGGCTGGCCCCACTGCACCTCGATCACCCGCTCCGGGTTACGGATACGGAATTCGCGAACGTTCGGGCAATCGTCACGATGCACGCTGACACCTCTGCCGCGGGTGATGAAACCGCAGATCGGATCGGGTGGCGCCGGTTTGCAGCAACGCGCCAGTTGCGTCATCAACGAATCCACACCCACCACCAACACGCCGCCGCCGACCCTCTTCGTGTCCTGGGTCGGCGACTTGATCAAGGGTGCGTCGGCATCATGATTCGATGTGTCACCACCGCGGTACAAGGCTTCGATCTGGCGCAGCGAAAATTCATCCTTGCCGACTGCCTCGAACAAGGCGTCGGCGGCATCGAAACCGAGTTCACGCGCCAGTTCTTCCTGGTTGACCGAGGTTTTGCCTTCGCGTTGCAGCACCTTCTCGACCGCTTCGCGTCCACGGGCCACCTTCTCGTGCATCGCGCGTGCGTTGAACCAGGCCCGCACCTTGCTGCGGGCACGTTGGCCGGCCAGATAACCCAGATCGGGGTTGAGCCAGTCGCGCGACGGCCCGCCCTCCTTGGCCACGACGATCTCCACCGTCTGTCCGTTGCGCAGCGGCGTGTTCAGCGGCACCATGACTCCGTCGACGCGCGCACCGCGGCAACGGTGGCCCATTTCGGTGTGTACGCTGTACGCAAAATCGACCGGGGTTGCGCCTTCAACCAGTTCGACAATGGCAGCTTGCGGTGTGAGCACGTAGATGCGGTCGTCGAACAGGCCACGCGGCTGTTCACCAGACAGATCGCGCTCCCAATCGAGCAGTTGACGCAGCACAGCGATCTTGGCGTCGTAATGACCGACTGCCGCCACACCGGCATAACCCTTGATGCCCGACTCCTTGTACAACCAGTGCGCAGCGACACCATGCTCGGCATGGTCATGCATTTCCCGCGTGCGCACCTGGATCTCGATCGGATGGCCCTTGTCGTCGCGCACCACGGTGTGCAGTGATCGGTAGCCGTTCGCCTTGGGTTTGGCGATGTAGTCGTCGAACTCCTCAGGCACCGGCGTGAAGTGGCTGTGGATCCAAGCGAGCACCGCGTAACACTGCTCGACCGTCTGGACGATCACCCTGAGTGCAAAGATGTCGTAGACGTGCTCGAAGTCGAGCGACTTGCCGCGCATCTTCTTGACAATGCTGTAGATGTGCTTGGGTCGCCCCTGCACCGTGGCCACAATAGCCTCACTCCGCAACGCCTGCTCGATACGGGAACGCAGTTGTTCCACTTCACGTTCGCGCTCCGCCCGGGTCTGGTCCAGGTGCCGCGCCACGTCCCGGTAGGTTTCAGGCTCAAGGAAGCGGAACGCCAGATCCTCGATCTCCCACTTGAGTTCCCAGATACCCAGCCGGTTTGCCAGCGGCGCAAACACCAGCAAGGCTTCGGTGGGCATGGACAAGTGCGGCGTCTGCTTGCTGGCAGCGTAATAACGCAGGCTCTGCAGGCGCGAGGCCAGACGCAGCATCACCACCCGCAGGTCGCGCGAAAAAGCCAGCAGCATCTTGCGCACGTTCTCGACCTGGGCCGTCGCCGTCTGCGCCATCGGGGCCGGTGCTGCCAGGCCATCACCTGGCCGGATCGAACGAGCCTGGCGTTGGACCCGCACCAGTTTGTTGGTCTCCACCGCCAGGTTGGCCAGATTGGTACCGAACCGTTTGCCGATCGCCTCCTGCGCGCGCGTCAGATGTTCGCAGGCATACGCCAGGTAGCTTGCCGCTCGCATCAGCTCGGAGCCGCCGATCGCACGCAGGATGGCTTCAACGCCCTGCGCATGCGCGAGGGTGTTTTCGCCGGAATCGAGCCTCTCCCCACTGATCAGCGGTTCGGCAAATGCGCGCGCACGTGTCAGAACATCGGACGTATCGACATCCACGATGGCAGGGGCCGGGACTGAAGTCGTCAGCGCACCGGTGGTGTCACCGTCCGTCTGCGTAGTTGTCATACCTGATGCATCGCCGCTGCAGCCAGCGGGAAGTCCACGACACAGCCGGTCTGATCCGGCCCGGCCTGCGGGTCGAGGCAATGGACATACCGTAATGCGGGTTCCAGCATGGTCGTGGCTTGCGTGCGAAGTGGCGTTGGTTGATGGCAGGATAATGCCCTGAGGCACATCCTAATTGAATTGGAGAATCATCATGCTTCACGGCAAGACAGCATTGGTCACCGGGTCTACCAGTGGCATCGGCCTGGGAATCGCGCAGGCGCTGGCGCAACAAGGTGCCAACATCGTTCTCAATGGCTTTGGCGATATCGAAGGCCCCAAGGCCGCGATCAGCCAGCTCGGCGCCAAGGTGCTCTACCACGGCGCCGACATGAGCAAACCGGCAGAGATTGAAGACATGATGCGCGTGGCCGCCGAACATTTTGGCAGGGTCGACATCCTGGTGAACAACGCAGGCATCCAGCATGTGGCGCGTATCGAGAATTTTCCGGCCGAGCGCTGGGACGCGATCATCGCGATCAACCTGTCCAGCGCCTTCCATGCAACGCGGCTCGCCTTGCCGGCGATGCAGGCCGCCCAATGGGGCCGTATCATCAATATCGCATCCGTGCACGGTCTGGTCGCTTCGGCCGAGAAGGCAGCCTACGTGGCGGCCAAACATGGTCTGGTCGGCTTGACCAAGGTCACGGCGCTGGAAAACGCGGTCGGTGGCGTGACCTGCAACGCGATCTGCCCAGGTTGGGTGCTGACCCCGCTGGTACAAAAGCAGGTCGACGCCAAGGCAGCCGGCCTCGGCGTGTCGAACGACGAAGCCACCCGGATGCTTCTGGGCGAAAAGGAACCTTCGTTGCAATTCACGACACCTGAAGAACTGGGTGCGCTGGCCGTGTTTTTCTGCTCCCCCGCGGCGAACAATGTGCGCGGCGTGGCCTGGAACATGGATGGGGGTTGGGCCGCGCAATAGTCCTCTGCGCAGTGCCTGCGACTGCAGGCGACTGGCGCGCTGTCCAGCTGCGCGTCATTGACGGTTGTTTTGTTGCCGTCGGATCGCCTGATCCGCGGCACGGCGTTGCTGGCACAGCGGATGGCCCGCGAATTTCGGCTTGGCGCATTGCTGGTTCAGACAGATCTGATACCCCAGCAAGACCCGGTCAGCACAGGCCTGCTCGGGACCACCCACTTCAGCAGGTATGGTAGACGCCATCTTGGTACCGGTGCCTTTGGATGTGCTGTTAGCAACGGTCGCTGCCGCGGCCCTGGTGGCAGATGACGATGCCTTCGCGTTCGTGCTGCTGCGCGGATCCGGTGGCATGGTGGGCGGCGCAGCGCCGCCGCTCATGTCAACTTGATGTGCCTCTGGTTGCGGCAGCATGATCGCCGGGTCTGCCGCTGGGATCGGCGCGACTGCAGCCACTGCGGCGTCACTCGCCGTCGGTGTGGGCTGCGGCGCAGCGCCAGACACCAACTCCTGCAACGGCTCTGTGGTTTGCGCCAACGATGACACGGTCGATGGTGGACCGCTGAACCACCAACCGAGTCCGGTTGCCGCAGCAAGCACCACCGCAATGCCCATCACCACACCCGCAACCAACCTGGGGGTACGTCGACGCGCTGGAAGGCCCTGGTCCCGATCCCCCGCCAATTGCGTCACGCTCTCGGGCGCAGGGTCGGCGTCCATGCCGGGTGAGCCAACCCGGGGCTCCACCCGCGTGGTTGTCTGCTCACCCAGGAACACCACGCCGAACTTGCGCAGCCTGCGCCGGGCCAGATCCGCATAAATTCCGTTGGGGAAACGATCGAGAAACCCCTGCAGATCCAGCGCATCGTCGGAATCACGGACATCTTTCCAGTAGACCAGTTCGAGCTCCTGGGTCACCGTGGCAACGCCGGCCGGGCCGCTGGAACTCGAGGCCGTGCGCGCGGGTGTGGCTCCTGAACCCTGGCCAATCGCTCCAGGCGGCGGCGCGGTGGATCGATCATTCACCTGCCCACAGGCCAGTGCCAATGCGTCGTCAAATGCCTGGGCAGTCGGAAACCGTTGCTCGCGCGACTTGGCAAGCGCACAGGCGACCACACTGTCGATCGCCACCGGCAAGGCCGGATGGATCGTGGATGGCGCAGGCGGGTCGACACCCACAATCTGCGCGATGATGGCAAATTCGCTGTCGCCGACAAAAGGCTGACGCGCCGTAAGCAACTGGTAGAGCACGATCCCGGCGGAAGCGTCGCCCGCATCCTGGATGCGTGCCACGCCGAAATCGGTCAGCTTGACACGGCCGTCCGCCTCGATCAGCAGATTGCCGGGCTTGACGTCACGGTGCACAACGTTTTGTGCGTGGGCATACGCCAGCGCCGAGAGCAACTCCCGCATGATCCGCAAGGTCTGGTCCAGCGTGAAGCGCTCACCCTGATCGAGATGGTATTTGAGATCATGCCCCTCGACATATTCCATGACGAGGTACGCCGTATCACCGTCGCGGCCCGCATCGTAGACACTGACGATATGGGGATGCTGCAATCGTGCGCACGAATGCGCTTCGGTACGGAAACGGATTTCGTAGTCGCGCACGCCTTCATCGGTCAATCCCTGCACCGCGATGGTCTTGATCGCCACTCGCCGCGCGAGATCGGGGTCATACGCCTCGTAGACCGTGCCCATCGCACCTTTGCCCAACACACGCACGATGTCGTAGCGACCCAGCTTGCTCAATGCCATTGTGAAGACCGTCGACCCATGACGGACATTTTGACCGATATCGATTGGCGGCGAGCCAGCGGCCTGTGGCGTAGCCGGCTACAACCTCAATCCCCTCGCCGCATGGCGGCCGAAGTGCCCAGTCATGCTGCCTGCAAGCCCACAGGCAGTGGCTGGGATTGAGTCGATGAACTGCGGGTATAACCCCCATGAAGTGCAATAGTGCAAACTGCATACAGATTTGGATGGGAGGGTTTTTTGTTGTTGCAATCAGAAATCGACGCTGGACTGATCCAGGCCTATCGTGAGACCGACTACATCGTCCGCGATGCAACGCCATTCACGCTGCGGGTGGACGACCCCTGTGTTGCCCTTGCTGCAGCCCACAAGCAGCATCGGGTCGGCGTCAGCGCATTCATATCCGCCTGCAACCCGTGGAGTGTGGGTGTCGATGAGACGACCAACCAGCAACTCCACGCCGACCTGGGCAAGGCGCTCGCGCGCCGTAGTCTGCGTCATCTGGAGGGCGTTGGACAGCATCCATCAAACCAGTGGCCAGGCGAATCGAGCTACCTCGTTTTTGACCTGGCACTGGAATCAGCCAAAACCCTTGGCCGGGAGCTGAATCAGAATGCGATCATCTGGAGCGGGGCTGATGCCGTCCCCCGACTGATCCTGCTGCGCTGACTCTGCGGGAACCGGTCTGCCCGTCCTGGACCGCGTAAGCAAATGTATGCCAACGGACAGACACCGCGAGGCGAGGTGTCCAACAATGGACTGAGAGTTGTCAGCGGCGGCGCGATGTGGGCTGGTCATCGCGCACGATCGGCTCAACGTGCCGGTACTTTCATCCCAACATGAAGGGCCGCTTGATCATCGAATGAGCATTGCCTGCTTGCCGCAGGCAGATCTTCATGAAAGGAAAAAAGTCATGGACAAGCATATGTACCCCGAACCATCGATTGAGCTGCATCGTCAGCGCACGCAACTGGCACCGGCCACCGCCGCGGCGTTCAAGGCTTTCAGTGAGAGCGTTTTCGCTGACGGCGCACTATCGGGAAAAGTGAAGGACCTGATTGCCGTCGCAGTCGCCCATGTCACCCAGTGCCCGTATTGCATCCGCGGTCACACGGCCAGCGCCTTGCGCAAGGGTGCGACGCAGGAGGAGGTGATGGAAGCGATCTGGGTCGCTGCCGAGATGCGCGCGGGCGGCGCCTACGCGCATTCGAACCTGGCGCTCGATACCATGAACCAGGTGGCAGCGAAAAAGGCCGCACGCGAGGTCTGAAGCATGAGCGCGCATATCGCCGCCGCCAACGTCAGGCTCAAGCGTGCCTATGAACCAGCCGCTGCCGATGACGGCACAAGGGTGCTGATCGATCGGCTGTGGCCGCGCGGCGTCAGCAAGGACGACGCGGCTGTTGACCTGTGGCTGAAAGATGTGGCGCCGAGCACCGAGCTGAGAAAGTGGTTTGGCCACGATCCGGCGCGCTGGGCGGAGTTTCAGGACCGTTATGCCAACGAGGTACACCGGCATCCCGCGGCGTTCCAACAGTTGCTCGACCTGGCGCGCAAGGGTCTCGTCACTCTGGTCTATTCGGCGCGCGACGAAGAACACAACGACGCTGTTGTTCTGCGCAGCCTGCTGCTCGGCCGCGGCAAGCCAGGGTAAGGCCAGGACAAGGGCAGACGTCGGGCCGTCGCCGCGTCAGAGCGGCCGTTTCCGATCAACTACCTGGCAACTTCGGCTTCAGTGCCGCCAGGATGTCCAGCGGCAACGGCAACACGACCGTTGTGGCGCGGTCGCCGGCGACCTGCGTCATTGTCTGCAGGTATCGCAATTGCATCGCCTCGGGCCGCTGGGAAAGGGTCTCCGCAGCTGCCAGCAGCGCTGCCGCGGCTTGTTTCTCGCCCTCAGCATGGATGACCTTGGCGCGCCGCTCGCGTTCGGCCTCGGCCTGGCGCGCGATGGCCCGGATCATGGTTTCGTTGAGATCGATGTCCTTGATCTCGACGTTGGTGACCTTGATGCCCCAACCTGCTGTCTGCGCGTCGAGAATCTTCTGGATGTCGATGTTCAGGCGTTCGCGCTCGGCGAGCATCTCGTCGAGCTCGTGCTTGCCGAGCACGACGCGCAAGGTGGTTTGCGCCAGTTGTGACGTCGCCATCAGGTATTTTTCGACCTGGATGATCGCTTTTTCAGGGTCAATGACGCGGAAGAACAGTACCGCACTGACCTTCACGGACACGTTGTCACGCGAGATCACGTCCTGTGGCTCGACATCCATCGTGACGACACGCAGGTCGACGCGCACCATCTGCTGGATGCCAGGAATGACGAGAACGAGCCCTGGACCCTTGACCTTCCAGTATCGGCCGAGCTGGAAGATCACGCCGCGTTCGTATTCGCGCAGGATGCGCAGCGAAGAGACTACGAGCGCAATCAGCAACAGCACAACGATACCAAGGCCAAAGTTCAAGTCAAAGAGCATCATCAATTTTCCCCTTTTGTTGCTATAGCGGTGGCGGCCTCGACGTCGAGCGTCAGGCCATCGACAGCATTGACCCGTACGTGCTGGCCAACCGTCAACGGGCCGTGTGCGCGCACGCGCCATAACTCGCCGTACACACGCGCCCAGGCCATGTCGCCGTCGATCACTTCGACGACGCCGGCGGCGCCGATCATGGCTTCGCGGCCGCTGACTATAGGCGCGCGGCGCGCACCGAGCGCCATACCACTGCCGAGCAGCACAAACACAGCGGAGCTGGCGGCCAGGCCAAAGATCAGCGGCAGCGGCACGCCCATGCCGGGCACATCACGGTCGAACATCAGCACGGCGCCGGCGACGAATGCGACGATGCCGCCGATGCCGAGCACACCGAAGCTCGGCACGGTCATCTCGGCCGCAAGCAGCCCGATGCCAAGCAGGATCAGCGCCACACCAGCGTAGTTCACCGGCAGCATCTGCAACGCGAACATGGCCAGTAGCAGGCAGATCGCGCCGACCGTTCCCGCCACCCCGAAGCCCGGCGACATGAACTCCAGAATCAGGCCGTAGACGCCGATCATCATCAAGATCAGCGCCACACTCGGGTTGGCGATCACCGACAGCAATCGGTAGCGCGTACCCGGTGGCTTCTCGACCGTCGTCAGATCATGCGTCGATACGGTGACCTCACCATTGGGCAAGGCGACGCGGCGGCCATCGATCTGTTTCAACAATGACGGCACGTCGGGGGCAACGATGTCTATCACCTTCTCACGCAACGCTTCAGAGGCCGTCAATGTGACCGCCTCGCGCACCGCGCGTTCAGCCCATTCGGCATTGCGGCCGCGACGCTGCGCCAAGCCGCGGATGAAGGCTGCGGCGTCGTTGACCTGCTTGCGCGTCATCGTGTCGCTTTCGGTCGGCGCCGATGCAGGCGCCGACGCCGGTTGCGCAGCGCCGGCCCCCGGCATGCCGATGGCCACCGGTGTTGCTGCGCCCAGCGTCGTCGCGGGCGCCATTGCGGCGATATGGCTGGCATACAGGATGTAGGTGCCGGCACTCGCCGCACGCGATCCCTCGGGAGCGACATAGGTCGCCACCGGCACCGGCGAGGCGAGGATTGCCTGCACGATCTGGCGCATCGCACTGTCAAGCCCACCCGGTGTGTCCATGCGCAGCACCACGAGCGACGCGCCGTCCTCCTGTGCATGCCGCAGGCCACGCACGACATAGTCCGCGCTGGCCGGATCAATCGCTCCGCTGATCGTCAAGACCGGCACGGATTGACGCGGCTGCTCTGCCAAGGCCGTGATGCCGAAGAGCATCAAGGCACACATCAGCCAACGTGCCCAGATCATCCTGTGCTCGACAAAGTCAATTCGAAACGATTCCATGATCACTTGTCCCACGGAATGCGCCACATGCCGTTGAGTGCGCGCAACCGGATGTCAACGGACCGACGGGCAGACTGATTTCCGTCACATCGACAGACACGGGCCACTGTCGTGCCGTCATAACGCCCGCCTCGCGGCCGATCGACTGCACGATCTGCCCTACTTCGCCAGGCGTTCGATATTGCCGCAGGCGATCGGCAGTGTGACTTGCGCCGGAATCGGTCCGAGTGAAGCAACCGAGCCGGGCAAGCTGGTTGCCGGCGGCACACCGTGGATGAAAACCACGCGCTTGTCGAGATGCAAATCCGGCTCGCCGAACGCCTTGGCGAATGCCGCATTCATCGCCTTCAACGATACCGTCTTCTGGTATTTGAAGGCACCGTCCGCCGAGGCTTTCGGATAGGTATCGCTCGGCACGTCCATGGCGACCGGGTCGGCATTGAATGGCACCATTGTTGTGCCCGCCGCCAGGCCGGTTTCGATCAGGTCAATGATGCCGTCGCCGTTCGCGTCGGCTGCTGCCGTCGGACAGGTTGCGGCGCGGTTGTCCTTGAAACCATGGAAATGCTGCCAATGCGCGATGTTCGGCGACACGCCTTTCATGTCGATGCTTATCGTCAGTTTGTCGCCGTTGATTGTGAAGCGCGCCTCTCCAGTGGCGTCATGCCCGCTGACCTTGCTGTTCATCGGCTGCAGATGGGCCACATAAGTGGCGTCGGCCGCCAGCGCGGTAATCGGTGATGCCCCCATGCCGAGGAGCCCCATTAGCATCAGGCATTCGAAAAGTCTTGCTTTCATGAAAGTACTCCTGTCAATCTCGATTCAATGGCCGCAGACCAGCATGTGCGAGGCGTGTTCGTCTGTCTATCCGAAAAAGGACAGCAGGAGCCGCGTCACCAGTACCAGCGACCATGGCACCGTTGATGTGCTTGGTCATGCCGCCTCCCAGTAGCCTGGACGGCCATGGTGTTGGTGCAGGCGCTGCTCCAACTGGCGATCGAACGGCACAGCCGTGTCGTACACCGGTGCCTCCTTGACGGCCTGCCGATGGATGTCCACTGACACGGTAGCCTCAAGCCAGCTGATGTCGTTGATCCACTGCGAAGCAATCAGAACATCATGGCCAAACCACCAATCACTGGTGTTGACGACGAGATAGCGGATCACCCAGTTCTTTACATCGACGATCAATCCGTTGACGTGGCCGATATCACCGTCAAGAGCATGCACGTGGTAACGCAAGACGGCATCGACACTGCGCAGGTGCGGGTCGTCACCTCGTTGGCGATGCAGTTCGTCTTGCGCCTTGATGAACTCCGCTTCATTTGCGAGACCACCGGCAGCATGCTGCACGCCTTGCAGCATGCCCTGGCCCCAGACGCCCGGTCCGCCCGTGTAGAGCGGATAACCATAATAGGTGAACTGTTCGATCTCGTGCTGACGCGACACGGGCTTATGTGTGTCGACGTCCGGACTGTGCTCTACCTGTGCGCGGGTCAGCGAGACTGGAAGGCGCCGTTCCTGCCAGTCCGGTGCGCCGACCGCGGCATGCGGGATGAGCACCCTGCGACCATTGAGCCACTCGCTGGCCTCCACGATAAAAAAGCGCACTGTCCACTGCGTATCGTCGAAGAAAAAGTCGCGTACATGGCCGATGGTGCCATCGGTGGCTTCTACAGAAAAGCCGCGCAGTTCGTGGATGGGATGCAACATGGTCTCGGCGTTAGTCACAGGTAAGCTCCCGCTGAATACGCTGCGGCTGCAACGACTTCCGTGCGACTGTCCTCGACGGCGCGCACGCCGGGAATATTTTCGGCAGCCACACGGGCAGGCGCCTTCTCGTCCAACGAGCTCACCTGGCCAGAGATATGCACTACACCACCACTGACGGTCACGGTGCTGCGATCCGGATACCACCAGGGCTGCGACTCGAGTTCGGCGAGCAATGCACGCCGGATCGCCGCGTCGCTGTTTGGCTGCGACTCGTGTCCACGCTGGGAACGCGCCACCAGCGCACGTACGAAGTCGGCCCTGCTGATGATGCCGACCAACGACCCTGCCCTGACTACAGGAGCCTGCTTGATCTTGTGTTCCTCGAACAGCGCTGCGATGTCGGCGGCGGGCGTGTTCTCCTCGACGGTGATGACATGTGTGGCCATCACATCGCGAACCTTCATCGCATGCGCCTCGACATAGCTCCATACTGCTGCATCGGCATCGAATATGCGCCGCCACCACGGGCGTGCGGCCGGATCGCGTTGGGTGCCAAGTTCGTAACGGTGCAACAGGTTGGAATCGCTGAGGATGCCGACCACCGCATCGCCACTGATCACGACGACGGCATTGATCCGGTTGTCAACCATCAAGGCAGCCGCCTCCAGAACCGAGGATTCGGGTGTGACGCTGATGACGGTTTTGCTCATGATGTCCAGGGCGCGCATCTCGTTGCTCCTTCGTCGAATGTGATACCCGGCCTCAACCGAGCCTGCCTTGGGTGGGCAGGCACTCAAAGTGCTTCTGCCGGGGGTCCAGTCTAAATGCCATTGATTCGTCTGTCTGTACGTTGGCGGACACAGTGGGGCTCCGTTCGAGCGACTTCTTTGTGACCTCGAGTGGCCGGTGTGTCCCCGAGGGAAGCAGTGGGATTCGAGAACAAGGGCAATCGACATCGGGAGAAATGACTAAGCTTGACTGGTCGGCGGCGTTTCGGCGGTGCCGACCGAACAAGGCGCGGCGCAGCGTCAGTTTCGCAGCCGAATCGTGGGAGAAAATAATATGTCTGTCCTGTCTTGCGCACCCCAAAATGCCTTGTTCGCCGCCCTTCCAGGTGACGTCATGGCGCGCCTGAACCCGAACCTGCAACGTGTTCCGATGCCAGCCGGAAGCATCCTTTTCGAGCCAGGTGTACCGATGCGCGGGGTCTATTTCCCCGAAAGCGCGGTCGTTGCCATGAGTTTCGCGATGGAGAACGGCAGTTCAGCCGAGGTCGCCTTGATCGGGCGCGAGGGCATGGTTGGCGTGCGACTCGTGCTCGGCGCCGACACATTGAACGTACGCGCCAGTGTGCAAACCGCAGGAATGGGCCTGCGATTGCCTGCCCAGTGCCTGCTCGAAGAGGCGGGACGTGGCGGCGCTCTGATGCGGGTTTTGCTGCAATACGCGGCATCCTATATCGGGCAGATCGTCGAGACAGCGGCGTGCAATCGGCATGGCACGGTCGAGCAACGACTGTGCCGCTGGCTGTTGCTGAGTCTGGACCGGGTGGTGAGCACCGAATTGACGATGACGCATGAAGTGATCGCCGACGCGCTCGGCGTCAAGCGTGAAGGAATCACCGAGGCTGCCTGCCGGTTACGTCGTCTAGGAGCCATCCGCTACCAGCGCGGCCACATCGAAGTGCTCGATCGCGCGTTCCTCGAAAGCAGGACCGGTGAGTTCTACCATCACGGCAACGGGGACCCGGCTCGACAAGCCGTCCTCTTGCATTGAGTTGGCCCGTCAATGCTGGAGCTTCCCGTGAATAAGGCGTTGCAGGCGCAATGGACCACGAACTGATCGTCGTCAAGGACGCCGCGGCGCTGGCCGCCGAGGCGGCATCGCTGGTGGCCACCATCGTGCACGACGTGGTGGCTTCCCGCGGGAAATTCACCCTCGCTGTCAGTGGTGGTCATACCCCTTGGGCCATGTTCGCCGAACTCGCCCAGCGCAAACTGCCCTGGGAGGTGGTACGCATCTTTCAGGTGGACGAGCGCGTCGCTCCCGAAGGCGCGCCCGACCGTAACCTGACGCACTTGCGAAGTTCGCTGGGGACTGCTCCGGCAGCGGTGGTGCCGATGCCAGTGGGCGAATCGGACCTGGAGGCCGCGGCCGCGTCGTACGCGGCTGCCCTGCCCGAGCGCTTCGACCTGGTCCATCTGGGCCTGGGTGCTGACGGGCACACCGCCTCCCTGGTTCCGGGTGACTCCGTTCTCGACGTACGCGACCGCCTGGTCGCCATCGCCGGGCCTTACCAGGGACAGCGACGCATGACACTCACCTATTCCGGTCTGGCCCGAGCCGATCGCCTCCTCTGGCTCGTGGCCGGCCCCGACAAGGCCGGTGCACTGGTCAGTTTGCTCGGCGGTGACCGATCGATTCCCGCAGGACGGGTACAGGCAAAACAGTCGACCATTCTGGCCGACGCCTCCGCCGCACCCAGGACGGCCCGCAGGACCTGACAACATGACTTCGTGCCTCACGCGGGCGCAGGAGACGTGCACGGCTTGGTCGCGGGCCACTGCCGTGCTGATGACTCACCTTGACCAACCGCACCAGCAGGAGCACTGAAATGTCACCAAACGACCCCACGCCACCAGCCATCCGTCTGGTACTGGCAGATGGGCATGGCCATGCTGCTTGACCCGCTGGACATCGTGACCCCGATCGCCGCGTTCAACGGCGGCATGCTCGTGGACCGCGAGATGAACGTCCTCGAAGAGCACGTGCTTCCCGAGAACCTCGTCGTCCCGATTGCCGAGTTGATCGGCTCGTTCGGGCTCGACGTCTGGATCTATCGAGGCGCGGATTGGTACGTCCCCAATGACAAGGGCGCGCACGTTGACCGAGAGGCTTGGACAGTGAAGTTCAAGCCCAAGGTGATGCGCAGCCTGGATGGCCTCACCGACCGGGTGGCAAAGATTGTCGGTGTGAGCGACGATCACGACGCCGTCGCAAAGGCTAGCGCAGCAACGCACGAGCAGTTCGGCGACCACGTGGCCGCCGCCGCGTCTCAGGCTTACTACCTCGACGTCACCCATCCAGACGCGAACAAAGGAGCGGTCGCCCAAGGCCTGGCCCGCCGCTATGGCCTGTCGCCCGAGCAGATCGCCACCATCGGGGACATGCCCAATGACGTGCTGATGTTCGCCCACTCCGGGCTCTCCATCGCCATGGGTAACGCGGACGCGCAGGTGCGCCGAGCCGCTCGGCGGACCACCGCCACCAACGATGACGACGGTTTTGCCAAGGCGATGGAACGCTTCGTCCTCCCGCACGCGAATCGGTAGCATTGACCCCGCCTTGCGGCGTCACCGGATCAGGGCATCTGCGGCACGTCGACGCCCGCGGAAACAGGCTTTCGCCGTACCAGCGTCTTTGCCCAGATCAACGCCCCTGCGCCGCAACCCCTACCGGCGCAAGCCTACGAGATTCAGGACTCCAGCCAGCATTCAATGGCTGCTTGCCCATCCATCAACCCCCCGTTCGGGTTTTTCTGATACCCGCCCACCTTGGGGCCCACTGCGTCCACGATGTCGTTGAACATCGGGATGATCGCGCCGCCGTCACTGTGAATCAGTAGCGCAATATCCTGGTACAAGGTCTTGCGTTTGGCCTGATTCAGTTCAGACCGCGCAGCAAGCACCATCGCGTCGAGTTTTGGATTGAAATACTTCGTCTCGTTCCAGTCCGCTCCCGTGGTATAGACAGTCGAGTATGCTTCGTCCTGGGTCGCTCGGCCGTTCCAGCGCGATGCACAGAACGGCTGTTTGAGCCAAACCTGGGAGTAGTAGCCATCCGCAGGTTCGCGCTTGACTTCCATGTTGATGCCGGACTTCGCACACTGGGCCGCGTACAACTGTGCGGCGTCCACCGCCCCTGGGAACGCGGCTTCGGACGTGCGCAGGACGACGGGGCCGTCATGGCCAGACTTCTTATAGTGAAACGCCGCCTTGTCCGGGTCATATGCGCGCTGAGGCAACTCCGAATACATCGGGTAGCTGTTGTTGATCGGATAGTCGTTGCCGATGGATCCGAACCCTTGCAGGATTTTCTCCACCATCTCTTTGCGGTTGATAGCGAACTTCAGTGCCAGCCGCAGGTCGAGATTGCTGAACGGCGCGGTATTGCAATGCGCAGCAAATACCTGGTGCGCCTTGCCGGGGGTGGCATAGATGGTGATTCCCGGCACGCGCTTGATCATGTCGATCACCTTGGGATCCACCCGGATCATCATGTGCACACGGCCGCTTTGCAGCGCGGCCATGCGCGCAAGACTATCGTTGAGCATCAGGATTTCGATCTCCTCCGCGTGGCCGCGAAGGCTCGGCGCCCAATAATTGGCAAATCGCACGCCCGACAACCGCACGCCTGGATCGTGCGCACCCAGTTTGTAAGGGCCCGTGCCAATCGCTGCCGCTGGGGCGTCGTTGCCACCATTGGGCTGGATGACCAGCCGCTTGTCGGCCAGCATGTACGGCAAGTCTGCGTTGCCGGCCTTCGTCGTAAAAACCACCGTATCACCATTGCGTTTGACCGATTCGATGCCGCGCAAGTTGCCCAGCATGACCGACTTAGCTTCTGGATTGGAGTGGCGCTGTACGGTGGCTACCACATCGTCGGGTGTCAACTCGCGCCCATTGTGGAACTGCACTCCCTTACGGATCATGAAGGTCCAGACCTTCGCGTCGGGTGTCGAACTCCATTCGGTCGCAAGGAGCGGGTCGAGGCTGCCCGCGGCGGTCAACCGAACAAGGCCTTCACCCCAGCAATTGTTGAACACGTGCGATACGCCGGCATACCTGGCCGGATCCAGCGAGTCGGTGGTGGCCCCGGTGTCCATCCCGATCTTGAGTGTTCCGCCTTTGACCGGTCCCGCGGCGTGCGCCGCGTTGGACAGCAGCATGTTGGCCGCTGCCGAAGACAAGCCCAGCGCGGCGGCGCGGCCGAGAAAGGCGCGCCGCGAATGACCGCCATGGGCGACCAGGCGACTCAAGAAATCAAGTTCGTTGTACATGTTGTCCCGCTCTATGTTTGATGATGGTTGATGATTGCACTTCAATGATACTAAAAGATAATTGCCAGAGACAAGCGCTGACAGCGCTGTCAGAAGATGCATTGCAGCGGTACGGGAGCTCCATCCCACCGGGTCAAACGCGCTCGAGGCTGCGGCGGCGTCTCGATGATGCTAAAGGCCGGCCTCCGTGTCCGTGCCGCGGTTACCGCCACCTCGCAACGTAGGATACTAGGCTGTGGAAGTATCTATGAAGGCAACCAGCATGGCAGCAACAAGCGCAAAACCGAAAACTCGGCTGGATGGCCAGGTCGATCTGATCCTGGTGCGCCATGCAGAGTCCGGCAACAACGTGCTGGCCGAGCAGATTCGCGAAACACATGGTGCCGATGTGCCGGAGACGACGCTGATCGAGCAAGAGACCCGGATGCGGCATCCAGATTGCGGGTTATCCACCCGGGGGCACAGACAGCTGGAGAACCTGCAGCGCTACGACTGGCGCGACTACTTCCTGAAGGCTGGCGCGTTTCCCAAGTGCAAGGTCTTTTCGTCGCCGATGCAGCGCTGTCTGCTGACGGCTCGCGCCGTCAGCACCAGTCTGCGGTCGAGCATGGACGAGTCGGTCGTCGTGCGTCCCGACCTGTTCGAGGAGGGGGGCTGCTACCGGCATCATGAAGATGGGACACCTGTCGGCTTGCCAGGCGCAGCATGGCAGGATATCAGCACGCAATTTCCTGATTTCGTGTGTCCACAAGCCACGCCACGCGGTTGGTATGACCGCGCGCACATCGAGACGGCGGATGAGTTTCGCGCCAGGGCGTTCGACCTTGTCGGCTGGATATGGAGCATGCAGCAGGACCTGCTGCGTTCTGGTCACGGGGCACTGGTACTAGTGATGCACGGCAACATCATGAGCGCCCTCATGTCGACGCTGTTTTGTGGCGCACCGCACAGGACCTTGTACAAGCACTGCAATACCGGGCACACGCATATCGAGCTGTTTTCCCATGGCGACAAGAACATGACGGTCTGCCAGAGTGTCAACAAGGTCACGCACCTGCTGCATGAAAGAGACTTGATCGGTGGCGACCATGCGGTCGACGATCGCTGGATCCAGCAGTTCTCGACGCGCGATTGAGCCGGTGGACTGACGTAGTGTTTGATATTTGAGTTAACTTAAATCAATTACCTGACCCTGGTGATTCTGCTTCGTTCTGCGGACTTCAACTTAGACCCATGGATGGTGTTTATCGAAGCCCATCAGGGTGATAAGCCAGCGGCAGTATCGCGGGCCGCATATCGCCATGGTGCTAATCGGCTGGCCCTTGCACTTCTCACCGAACGGCATCAATATTTGGAATTCCTTCGTGAACGACGCCAGGCCCGACGCTCCGTGGCTGCCTCGCGCAGCGCATTGAGCAGGGGGGAATCGCGCGTTCCGATGGCCGCTGCAAGCGGGCGCTGAAGGCGAACAGCCGTGTGCGTAACGGCTTAGCTCATCTGGTGCTGAGGGTTTCAGTGTGGCCGTCGACGGCTAACGCTTGACCGTTGATGAACCGGGCCGCCGGCGAAGCGAGAAACACGACTGCTTCGCCCACGTCGGTGGCATCGATAAATGATCGCATCGAGACCTGCCCCTCGTAGGCCGCGCGAATCTCGGCCGGTGATGTGCCGATGGTCGCGGCCTCGCGCTCGATGACGCCGTCCATCCGCGGGCCACCGACCGAACCGGGACAGATGGCGTTGACTCGAATGCCCTCTGGGCCAAGCTCCATGGCCCAGGTCTTGGTCATGCCGATGACACCCCACTTAGCCGCCACGTACGGTGAGCGCAGCGGATAGCCAAACAACCCTGCCGTCGACGAGATGTTGACGATCGAACGCTGCCGATCGCTCGGACCTTCGCGAAGCAGCGGGACTGCCGCGCGTGTGCACCGGAACGCGCTGCCGAGGCAGATTTGAACGCAGCGATCGAATTCATCGGGATCCATGTTCTCGACCGCCGCAGTCGGGCCAGCGACGCCGACATTGTTGACCAGCAGATCGAGGCCACCGAGTTGCGCACGAACGGCTTGGAACAGGCTCTCAACGCCGCCGGTGGTCGAGACATCGGCG
>CAJDWO010000023.1_pt1 | contig 26371 bp, 22 predicted proteins | sample 7391601 | NCBI WGS metagenome assembly CAJDWO01 (sample SAMEA7055735, study PRJEB34461) | soil metagenome | biome: terrestrial ecosystem; feature: Peninsula; material: soil | place: Antarctica | collected 2016 | reverse complement strand
GAATGGCGCATCGCCATCCTGCGTTATTTCAACCCGGTGGGCGCACATGCCAGTGGCCTGATCGGCGAAGACCCGCAAGGCATTCCCAACAATCTGCTGCCCTTCGTTGCGCAGGTCGCCGTCGGGCGCCGCCCGCATGTGAATGTGTGGGGCAACGACTACCCCACGCCCGATGGCACCGGCGTGCGTGACTACATCCATGTGGTCGATCTGGCGCTGGGACATCTGAAGGCGCTGGAGCGGCTGCAAGATCATGCCGAATGCCGCGCCATCAATCTGGGCACCGGAGTGGGCTACAGCGTGCTGGACATGTTGCGCGCATTCGAACAGGCCAGCGGCCGGCCGGTACCGTACCAGATCGCTGGCAGGCGAGCGGGCGACATCGCCGCCTGTTACGCGGACCCGGCTCAGGCGGAAGTATTGCTGGGCTGGCGCGCCGAACGCGATCTGCAAACCATGTGCCAGGATGCCTGGCGCTGGCAAAGTGACAATCCGAATGGTTACCGGGCCGCTACGGTCGCATGACAATAAACACATAACAGTACGGGAGGTAGCCATATGGCTAAAGGAATGATTCTGGCCGCTGGCCAAGGCACGCGGGTACGCCCGCTGACGAACGATCTGCCCAAGGCGATGGTGCCGATCCTGGGCAAACCGGTGATGGAATACCTGATCGAGCACCTGGCCAGATACGGCGTAAACGAGATCATGGTCAATGTGGCGTTCCACAACGACAAGATCGAACAGTATTTCGGCGACGGACACCGTTGGGGCGTGCAGATCGGTTATTCGTACGAAGGTACACGCGCCCATGGCGACATCGTGCCCAAGCCACTGGGTTCTGCCGGGGGCATGCGCAAGATCCAGGATTTCAGCGGTTTTTTCGATGAAACCACGATCGTGCTCTGCGGCGATGCGCTGATCGACCTGGACATCGGCGCCGCCTTGCAGGAGCACAAGGAAAAAGGCGCGATCGCCAGCGTGGTCACGCTCAACGTGCCACTGGAGGAAGTGAAGAATTACGGCATCGTTGTTGCCGACAAGGACGGCCGCGTCGAGTCGTTCCAGGAAAAACCCGAACCGGCGCAGGCGCGTTCGACGCTGGCCAGCACCGGCATCTATATCTTCGAGCCAGCCGCACTGGAGCGTATTCCGTCAGGCCAGGTCTACGACATCGGCTCGCAGCTGTTCCCCAGCCTGGTGAAGGAAGGACTGCCGTTTTTTGCGCAGAGCCGCTTTTTCAACTGGATCGACATCGGCAGGGTGAGCGATTACTGGTCGGTGCTGCAGCGGGTGCTGGCCGGCGACGTGGCGCAGCTGAACATGCCCGGGCGCGAAGTGCGGCCCGGCGTATGGGTGGGTATCAACACCCGCATTCCCTGGGACGAGGTCGATATCAAGGGGCCGGTGTATATCGGATCGAGCGTCAGCATCGAGCCGGGCGCCAGTATCGTCGGGCCGGCCTGGATCGGCCATGGATCGATCTTGCGCGCCAAGTCCACGGTGCGGCGCAGCATCCTGGTCGAATACACGCGTATCGCCGCCGGCATGTGTCATGTGTTTCGAGGACATGATCGTGTCGCCCGAATACTGCGTGAACCGGTTCGGCAAGACCCTGTACCAGGGCGACGAAACCGCCGATCTGCGCTGGGGTGACGCGCGCGGCTGACCGAACCAAGAGGAAACCGGAATATGGAGCAAGTACAAGCCGATGCGACCGACCTTCGGGTGCAACCGGTGGTGTTGTCAGGCGGATCGGGCACCCGGCTGTGGCCGCTGTCGCGCGAAAAATACCCCAAGCAGCTGCTGCCGCTGATCGGCGACGACTCGTTGTTGCAGGCCACGGTGCGCCGTACCGACGGCATCGGCAGCACGCTGGCGGCGCCGATGGTAGTGTGCAACGAGGAATACCGGTTCGTGATCGCCGAGCAACTTCGGCTGATGGGAAAACCCGGCACCATCGTGCTCGAACCCATGGGCCGCAATACCGCGCCGGCTTTGACCCTGGCGGCGCTGGCCGCCGCGGCAGACGATGCCAGCGACCCGGTGCTGCTGGTCATGCCGGCAGACCATGTGATCGTCGACACGCAGGCGTTTTGCGCCGCGGTGCGCCACGGCGCGCAACTGGCGGCACGCGGCAGGGTGGTCACCTTCGGCATCACGCCCGACGCGCCGGAGACCGGTTACGGTTATATCCAGGGGGGTGGGCCACTACCGGATGGCGCCGATGGCGATGCTGCGCGGCTGATTGCAAGGAGGCGTTTGCGGCCTGCCCGTCCGATTCGATCGACTATGCAGTGATGGAACGCATCACCAGCAGCAGCCGTGATGGCGCCAACACGATCGCCGGTTTGCCGCTGGGCGTGGTTATTCCGCTGCAGGCGGGATGGTCCGATGTGGGCGCCTGGGACGCCTTGTGGAAGGTATTGCCCAAGGATGCGCAGGGCAACGTGGCGCAAGGCGACGTGATGCTGCACGACTGCAGCGACACGCTGGCAATGTCGGACGGTCGCCTGGTGGCCTGTGTGGGCGTAAAGGACCTGGTCGTGGTGGAGACACCCGACGCGATCCTGGTGGCGCACAAGGACCGCACGCAAGACGTCAAGAAAATTGTCGATGCGCTCAAACACAAGGGCCGCGCAGAAGGTCAGATCCACCGCAAGGTATTTCGGCCCTGGGGCTGGTACGACAGTGTTGACGCGGGCTCGCGGTTCCAGGTCAAACGTATCGTCGTCAAGCCCGGTGGTACCCTGTCACTGCAGATGCACCACCACCGCGCCGAACACTGGATCGTCGTCAGCGGCACGGCCAAGGTGACGCGCGGGGAGGAAAACTTCCTGGTATCAGAGAACGAATCAACCTATATTCCACTGGGTACGACCCATAGGCTGGAAAACCCGGGACGGGTGCAACTCGAGATGATCGAGGTGCAATCAGGCACTTATCTGGGTGAGGACGACATCGTGCGGTTCGAGGACATGTACGGGCGCTGAAGCCGAACAGCGCCGACCGGTCTGACCAGCAGGCCCATAACGCGGCGGGGAGAAAAATGTGAAAAGGCGCTCGCTGCTGGCCAACATTCGCAAGGCGTGGCGCGACGGCCTGCGCAAGGCATTTTCGTTGTTTCCGCAATCGGTACGGTTTGCGATCTTTCGTTCATTCGTCGAGTGTGATCCGGCGCCCGACAAGCGCCTCGTGCTCAAGATCGCCGAAACCCGGGAGGAGCTGGAGGAGTGTTTCAAGTTGCTGCACGATGCGTATGTCAGCAGCGGCTTCATGAAACCGGCGCCTTCGGGACTGCGCGCGACGATCTATCACGCCTTGCCCACGACAACCACTTTGTGCGCCAAGTTCGACGGCCAAGTGGTGGGCACCTTGTCGCTGATCCGCGAAAGCGTGTTCGGCTTTCCGCTGCAGGCCATCTTCGACCTGAAAGCGGTACGTGCACGCGGCGGCAAGATCGCCGAGGTATCTGCATTGGCGGTGCATCCGGACTTTCGCAAGACCGGTGGAGCGATCCTGTTTCCGCTGATGAAGTTCATGTACGAATACTGCACCACCTTCTTCGACACCCGGCATCTGGTGATCGCAGTGAACCCGAACCGCATCGAGATGTATGAGTCATTACTGCTTTTCAAGCGGCTGTCGGAGAGCAAGGTCGACAACTACGATTTCGCCAACGGCGCGCCGGCGGTCGGAGCCACTCTGGACCTGCGCTCCGCACCACGCAAGTACAAGGATCTCTACGACAAGAAGCCACGGCGCAAGAATCTGTATGACTACTTCGTGCGCACCGAACTACCCAACATCCAGCTACCGCAGCGGCGTTACCACACCACCAACGATCCGGTGATGACGACCGAGCTGCTCGACTATTTCTTCAACCAGCGCACGCAAGTCTTCGAGCATTTGAGCAACCGCGAGAAGATGTTGCTACACGCCATATACGACCTGCCCGAACATCAGAAGATGCTGCCCAAGATGACCGAGCCGCCCAGGAGTGGCAAGCATCCCAGCACCAGCGGTATTCGCTCAAGTGCCCGGGCAACTTTCTGGTACAGGCCGACGATGGCAAAGCCATTGTGGCCAGCATGCGCGTGGTCGAGCTGTCGGTATTCGGCTTCCTGGCGCACGCCGACTCCGAACTGCCGATCCGGGTCTGGGGCGACGCCACAGTCGAACTGGGCAACAACGAGCAATCAACAGTGCGCGCGATGGCGGTGCGCGGCAAAGCCTCTGGGGACAAGATCTTCTATGGTTTCACCCTGGCCGAGCCCGATCTGGCGTGGCGTAAATTCGTCGGCGCCCTGAACACGGGCATCACCCACGAAGATCTGGAACATGCGACGCGGTTTTTGCCGGACTGAGTTGCAGTCGTCTGCCCGGGAGCGTGCTGCCCAATCTTATTTGTGTTGCCCGTCCTCGATCAACGCGGCGACGAATCTGGACGGAATCGCATAACTGATACCCGAGGGTTTGGTCAGCGCCGATTCGCGCGAGCCCTTGACAAACACCATGTTCACAACGCCGAGCACCTCGCCGCTGTCCGGGTCGAACAAGGGTCCGCCACTTGATGGGTGACGGGCGAAAAGCCCAATGCGCCACCGATCGGGAAACCGATGAAGGCCACCGTCTGGCCTTCACGTGCGAGTTGCGAGTCGCCGATACGCATGGCTGGCGCGGCAGCGCCTTCAAACCGCATCAGCGCCAGGTCATGCACCCGATCGACCGCCAACACCGTCGTCTGGCGCATCGACAACTTGCCGTCCGGCCTGCGTACCTGCACCACCAAAGACATGGTGGCCATGTCTTCTGTGGACTCGGGCAAAACGTGGGCATTGGTGATCGCCAGATTGCCGTCAGCCACGACAAAACCGGTGCCACGCATCCGAAAACGCGGGCTGTCGGTGGCACGAAAGGTGCCAACGACAAGCACCGAGGGTTTGATGCGGGCAACGGTGTCCGGGAGGTCGGCATGGACTGGCAACATGGTGCAGCCCATCACAGCTACCAAGGCCGCCAGCAATGTCCGCCGCACAACCCTGCGGCTCCGCACCACGGTCATGGGACACTCGTCTGACGTGCCAATGCGCATGACCACATCACTCAAAGCGACTTCATCAACGCACTGACTTCAGCCTGTCCTCGGAACTTGTCACCCAGTTTGGCGAGGTCGTCGAGCTCCTTGCGGGCAAGGTCCTTCTCGCCGCCCTTGATATGAATCTTGGCCAAATTGAGCTTGTAGATCGGATTTTCGGGCTGCAAGGCCAGCGCCTTGTTCTGCCACTCCAGCGCCTTGGCGTAGTCGTCTTTCTCGGACAACAACATGGCCAGCGTGTCCATGTAGGCAGGCTGGTTCGGCACCAGCGTGACCGCCTTTTCCGCCAGTTGGACAGCACCATCCTTCTTGAGTTGGCCGGTGACCCAGGCCAGGTTGTTGTAGGCGATGGCGTTGTTGGGCTCCAGCTGGATCACGTTGCGGTACAGCTTTTCCGCCCCGGTCAGGTCCTTGTTGGCCAACGCGATATTCGCCATGTACAGGGGAAAAACCGTGTCCTTCGGGTTGTCCTTGTACCAGCTGGCTGCGAACTTGTCGGCTTCTGCCGCCTTGCCACCGGCATTCAGCGCCGAGTGCAGCTTGGCGGCGAGTTCAGGGAAGGCGCCGTGTTTGAGGCCATTGCTGTAGGCCTCGGCTGCAACATCCCATTTTTTCTGCACGACCGCCACATCGCCTTCGAACTGGTATCCGATGACCGCGTTCGGTCGCTGCTTCTGTATGGTCCGGGCCATGTTGGCAGCTTCAGTGTAGTTCTTCGCATCGAGCGCCAGCAAGATCAGGCCCCGCTGCGCGTCGAGATGGTCCGGCTTGGCGTCCAGCGCCTTGCGCAGGCTCTGCGCGGCGGCGCTCTTGTCCTTGGCAATCATGTTTGCCTCGGCCATGCGCATGTAAGGCAAGGGCGAGTTCGGTGCCAGGGCGGATGCCTTGTTGAAGCTGGCCAGCGCCTGGTTGGTGTCACCGGATGCAAGCTGTGCGCGTCCCAAAGCATCGATCAAATCCGGGCTGTCCGGGATCGCGGCAACAGCATTCTGCGCGGTCGACAACGCCAGCTTGTTGTCTTTTGAGCGCAGGTACAGGTCAACCAGCAGCAGCCGCGGTGTCTTTTCGGTCGGATTGGCCGTGATGGCCTTGTTGATCAGCTCAGCCACTTCCTCCTTGGTGCCACCAGCACGCGCACGCAACTCGGCCAACGCCAGCAACGCTTGTGGATGTTGCGGGTTTTTTGCCAGCACCGCATCGAAGCGTTTGCGTGCCGCGTCCATGTTCTTGTCGCCGATGTCGAGCGCAGCCATGGCGGCGACGGACGGGAAGTAGGTGGGATCGAGTTCGAGTGAATGCTCGAACGCCTTGCGCGCGCCGGCAACATCTTTCTTGGCCAACAGGGTGCGGCCGCGCAGATTGGAGGCCAGGGGTTTGTCCGGTTGCTTTTTCTCCAGCGCTGCAATCGCCGTCAGCGCCTGGTCGAATTCGCCTCGCCGCAGATGCACGCTGATCAAGGCGAGGTCGGCAGTGGTTCCGGTATCGGACGCCGCCACCGACTCCGAATCTTTCCCATCCGCCAGGTGGGTCAGCGCCAGCGCGGTGCGCGAGCGCGAGTTTTTCGGTTCTTGTTGCGCGGATTTCGCAAAATATTCTTCCGCCTTCTTCATGTCACCGTTTTGGAGGAAAACCTCGCCTGCCAGGGCGTTGGTACGGGCGTCCTGGTCGTCTCCTTTGAGGGCCGGCTGCAACGTGGTCAGTGCTTTCTCCGGTTGGCCGGAGCGCAGATAGGTGCTGGTCAACAACTGACGGGCCAGCGCAAAATTAGGCGCACCTTGCAACGCCTTGGTCAACATGATCTCTGCCTGCTGCGTTGCATTGAATTGCAACTCGATCGCACCGGCCAGGGTCAGTGCCTGGGCATTGTCGGGCGCTGCCTTGATCATCTCCTGCGACAACTCGCGCGCCAGCTTCATGTCCTTTTTCTGGAATGCCAGCAAGGTGTCGAAATACCGTGTCAGCGGATAATTTGGCGCGACTTTTTTCAGCTCGGCCAGTTGCTTGCCTGCGTTCTCGAGATCACCCTGCTTGAAGTAGTGGGTCAGTATGGCGCCGTATGAGAGCACCGAAGCAGGGTTTGCGTCGATCGACTTTTGGTAAGCGGCCACAGCTTCGGTTGGTTGATCCTTGCCGATCATCAGCAGGTCGCCCTTGAGTTTCCAGGCCGCGGAATTCTTGTCATCTTTGGCGATTACGCCGTCGACCAGCGCCAGCGCCTCGTCGAACTTGCTCTCCGCGCCCAGTGAAGCTGCCTGCTGCAACACAGCGGGGCCATAGGACGGGTCCGCAGCCAGTGCCGCTGCCAAAGCCTGTTGCGAGCGTTCTTTGGAGCCTTGCGCACGATGTGCCGTGGCCAGCGCGGTCTGGAACTCGGCCACCGACACCGGCGTCGTGAGTTGGACCGCAGCAAAATCTTCGATGACGTTTTTGACCTTGCCCTGCATCAGCATGGCCTGGGCCAGCGGCGGCACGACCTTGTCGTCGGGGTAACTGAGCGAACGTGCCTTGCGCAATTCGGTCTCGGCACCGACGGGGTCGCCCTCCTTGAGCAGCGCAACACCCAGGATGTAACGCGCCTCGCCCAGATCGGGGTTCGCCTGCAAAGCGTTCTTGACCTGGATCACGGCCGACTTGTAGTCGTTCTTGGTCATGTAGTCGCGCGCTGAGGCCAGCATCGCTTCGGGCTTTTCACCGCCGCAGGCAGTCAGCAGTGCTGCCAGCACGGTGGCCAGGACCACGTGTTTACCGGGAAATTTGAGAAATCGGAGTTGCTTCATGAAAACCCTATGGATGAATGGCGGCGGTTGGCGGCGTCACTTGAGGCCAAGCCGGTGCATCAAATCGTAAAGCGTTGGCCGGCTGATACCCAGCAACTCAGACGCCTTGACCATATTGCCGTTGACCCGGCCAAGCGCGGCGACGATGGCGTGTTTTTCGGCAGTGTCGCGAATCGTGCGCAAGTCCAGCGTGTCGAACACTTCCTCAGACTGCGACGGCTCCAGCCCGACATCGTCACGCGAAATCTGGTTGCCATCGGCCATGATGGTTGCGCGTTTGATGCAGTTTTCCAGCTCACGGATATTGCCGGGCCATTTATGCAGCTCGATTGCGCGCACCGCGTCTTCGCTCAGTGTCAGCGAACCCCGGTTCTGTTCCTGGGCAAACCGACGCGCAAACGCATGGGCCAGCAAGGCCGCATCACCGACACGGTCGCGCAGGGGCGGAATATCGATAACGATCTCGGCCAGGCGGTAATACAGGTCTTCGCGGAACTTGGCCTCTTTCGTCAGTGCCATCAGGTCCTGGTGGGTCGCGCACACGATGCGCACATCGATCGGGATCTCCTGGCGCCCGCCGATGCGCTCGATGGTGCGCTCCTGCAGAAAACGCAACAACTTGGCCTGCAGCGAAAACGGCAGGTCGCCGATTTCGTCGAGCATCAGCGTACCGCCGTTGGCGGTCTCGATCTTGCCCAGCGTCGTCTTGGCAGCGCCGGTGAATGCGCCCCTTTCGTACCCGAACAGCTCGCTTTCAAGCAGGTTCTCGGGAATGGCGGCGCAGTTGATGGCAACGAACTTGCCACCCTTGCGTTGCGATGCCTGGTGCAGGCCTCGCGCGAGCAGTTCCTTGCCGGTTCCACTCTCGCCGAGCAACAACACGGTGGCATTGCTGCTTGCCACTTTCTCGATCGTGCGGCAGACCCGCAACATGCCCGGGTCACGGGTGGTCAGGCCAGAGAGTGCGTCGGGCTGGTATATCAGCTGCAGACGCTTGTTCTCGGCCTGCAATTCGGCCAGGCGGAATGCGCGCTCCACCGTCAGGTTCAACAACTCCGGCTCAAAAGGTTTGGCGAAGAAGTCATACGCGCCCATGGCCACCGCACGCAAGGCATTGGCGCGGTCGTTCTGCCCGGTCAACACGATGACCTTCATGTCGCCGTCGATCGACAGTAGTTGCTCGAGCAACTTGAAACCTTCGGAGACGGAATCTGCATCCGGCGGCAAGCCCAGATCCATCGTGACCACGGCAGGCTGGTGGCGCCGCGCCTGCACCAGGGCGGACTCCCGATCGTGGGCCGCCACCGACTCGAATCGATCCAGCGACCACTTGATCTGTTTTTGCAGCGCCAGGTCGTCTTCGACGATCAGCAATGCACGCGGTTTTTCAGCTGTCATGGGGTCTCAAGTGGTTGCAGATCGGAATGCCGTTGCGATTCGAACAACGGCAGCAGCACGGTGACGATGGTTCCCTGGTCTACCTGGCTTTTCACGGTGATTTTTCCACCCAATTCTTGCACGTACTGGTAACTTTCATAGGCACCAATGCCGTCTGAAACGGCTTGAAAAGGCGTTCGCGGAGGAACTCCTCGGACATACCCTGACCAGTGTCGCCGACCTCGATCAGGGCCTGACCACTGCTGCGGTCAAGCTTGAGCCAGACCCGGCCTTGGGCATCGGTGGCGTCGAACGCGTTTTGCACCATGTGCCCGATGATGCGCTCCAGGCGCTCGGTATGGCCACGCGTTTCAACCGGCATGGCGATGTCGAGTTCGAGCGTGCGACCACGGGCGGCGGCGGCAGCTGCGATGCGCCGTGCGATGGCCTCGAGTTCGACACCGAACGCGGTGCCGGGCGGCGTCGCGCCTTCGCGCAGTTGCAGCATCAGCTGGCGCATACGGTCCAATGCGTTGTCGACCGTCATCAGCATGTCTTCCCGGAACTCGGGGTTGTCGGCCAGGCGCCGCGCGTTCTTCATCATCAACGAGAGCTGGGTCACGACGTTTTTCAGATCATGCACGACGAAGGCGGACATGCGGTTGAACGCATCAAACTTGCGCACTTCGAGCAAGGCCTCGGTGGCCTGCATCTGGGCCAGAAAACTGGCGGCCTGCCTGCCCGCCGTCTTGAGCAGGTCGTTAACCTCCCAGTTCACATCCATGCGCGCGCGCGCGCTGGACAGGACAACAAAACCGATCATGGTCTCGCCCACGGACAGCGGCACGACCAGCCAGGCCTGCGGCGTCTCCTGCAACCATGTCGGCAAGACCAAATGCCCATACCGACGGGGAAACGACCGGAATTCCTCCAGATTGACGATCCAGCCGCTGCTTTGCAGGAACAGACACAGGGACGACGCCTCGTCTTCCGTCACGGCGCAGGCCGGGGCGTTCCAGCGCGCATTCTGCCGATACGTTGTCTCACCGCGGTTTTTCAGCCACAAGCTGCCACCCGGACTCTCGAGCATATCGGCCAGGCCACGGACCACCTGCTGCCCCATTTCATGCGGCGAATTCTGCGTCGACAGGGTCTGGGTGAAACGCAGCCATTCCTCACGGTAGTCGTAGCGGTAACGGAAGAAATGTTTGCCCAGGAAAACCCGCAGCCGCGCCCGCATCGACCCGGACAAGGCCAGCACCATCAGCACCACCAACGCCAGGAACACCAACCCCAACTGCAGCGCTCGGCCCCACTCGCCGCCGAAGTACCGCACGTAATACCCAACGCCCGAGACGAACACCAGGTAGAACCCGGCGATCATCAAGGTGGCGGAATGAAAGGCCGCCTTGCGCGAGATCTGGATCTTCGACAACCAGTCGCTCTGGCGCGACGTGGACAACAACAGGAACGGCACGACCATGGCGTGCACGGCGCCGCGGATGCTGAAGGCATCCCCGTCGATCGCATTGAACAACACTGCCTGGGAGTACAGGTACAGATCGAACAGGAATGCGCCCGCCAGGCCCAGGCACAGGGGTTTGATGTTCCAGCGTGCGTCTTGCGACACGTTGCGAAACAGCTGCTCGAGCAACACCATCGCGATCACCGGCAGCGCCATGGTCGCAAACAGCAAGGGTTTGCGCATTTCGGCGGGGTCCCCGATACCCAGCAGAGCGGCCAGATGCAGGCCCAGCGCGAGCACGATGGCCAAAGCGGCTACCGGCTTCAACCAGCCCAGGCCCAGCACTGACGGCCCCGGCAGGCGCTGGCGCAGCAGGACCAGCAGGAACACGAACCAGCCGCCATAACGCACGACATCGGCCAGGTAGGACAGCTGCAACAAAACGCCCTGACCCGTGAACAGGAAGGCGAGCAACAAGCTGCCCCATGCAGCGCTGGCCAGGGCCGCAACCAGCATGCCCAGACGTGCGGGTTCCCGTGGCGCCTTGGCGTAACCGTGCTGCCACAGGGCGATCGACAGCACCACATACGCCAGGCCAGCCAGGCCGTAGCTCCAGGCGGTCAGAACCAGATTGTCGGAATCCATGGACAGCGAAACAGGCGACGCGCCCCGCGCATCAATGCGCGCCCTTGGCCATCAACACCACACCAACGGTTTCAAACAGGACCACCAGATCCAGGAACAGCGTGTGGTTCTTGACGTAATACAGGTCGTATTGCAGTTTCTCGGCGGAATCTTCCACCGAAGCGCCGTAGTGGTAACGCACCTGCGCCCAGCCGGTGACACCGGGCTTGACGCTTTGCCGAACTGCGAAATACGGCAGCTCCTGCGTGAGCTTGTCGACAAAATAGGGGCGCTCGGGCCGCGGCCCCACCAGGCTCATGTCGCCATTGAGCACGCTGAACAACTGCGGCAGTTCGTCGATGCGCAGCTTGCGCATGACGCTCCCGACCTTGGTCACCCGGTCGTCCTGCTTGCTGGCCCAACGCGGCTGGCCGTCGATCTCGGCGTCGGTACGCATGCTGCGAAACTTGATGACGTTGAACAACCGCCCGTTGAGGCCGACACGCTCCTGCATGTACAGGATTGGCAAGCCCGTCTCGAGCACGATCAGGATTGCGGCGATCAGCATGATCGGCGAGGTCAGCACGATCAGGGCGAGTGCAAAGATGATGTCGAAAAGCCGCTTGACCACGGTGCGCACCCAGCCCTGGCTGAATCCGTCGCCGAAGATCAGCCAGCCGGCCGACACCGAATCCAGGCGAATCTGACCCAGGGTTTTCTCGAAATGGGTCGCCATGTCGACCACCCGCACACCTTGCAGTTTGCAGTCGAGCAGTTCGCGCAAGGGCATGCTGCCGCCGCGCCGTTCGGCCAGCGCGACCACGATTTCGTCGACCTGCTGCTCCATGACAATATCGGTGAGCGAGGTGTTGGGTGAAAGGATGCCCCAGGCCGAAACCTCGGCCACGGATTCGTTTGGACTGGCGTAATACCCGACCAGATCGACATGTGGATCGGACTTTTGCAGCGTGCGGCCCACCAGTTTGGCGCGGGTTCCGGTGCCAAACACCAGCACCCGCTGGCGCATCATCGACTGCGCGGTGGAATGGCCGACATGCACGCGGTGGATCAGCATCAGCAACACACCACCGGCCACTGCCAGCGAGACGAAATCAGCGTTGTGCAGGCCCAGCGGCAGGACCCGCAAGATGATATAGGCCAAAGGCAGAATCAGGCACAGGGACAAGACGGCGCGGGCCCTGGACTGGCCCACCGTGCGGTTATGCACACGCTGGTAGAAACCCAGTGCGGCGTTGATGGTGAGTGCGCTAATTCCCAACAACACGGCTGAAGGCAACGCGACGGAAGCTGCGTGCGACAAATCCGGCCTGTGCCAGCCAGTTGCAATCAGGACTGTGACCAGGATCAACCCGAAATCGAGCAGCAGCTGCATGACTGTTCGCCTGTGGAAGTAGTGGTTGAATATCTTGATCATTCAGATGCCCTGTGTTGCAGATGTTCCCCGTTTCTCCCATCAGCAACCAGCGAGCTCTTCTTGTTGCAACAGCCTTCGCGCCGAACGCCAATACTACACGTCAAATTTTCACGAAAAGGACAGCCACGACGGACTCGACCGCCACCGGCCGGCCCTGCGGAGCGCCAGCACGGCGCCAGTGCCGGCCCGGCTATACCAGCACCTCTATGCATGCGGCATGCCCCAGGAACGCCTGCGGGCTGGCGCTGGCGCCATAAGCACCAGACTGGTAAATCACCACCAGATCGCCGACCTCGGCTGGCGGCAGCGCCATGCGGTCGGCCAGCAGATCGAGCGGGGTGCACAGCGGCCCGACCACCGACACCACCTCGGCTGGGCCAGTATCGAAACGGTTGCCGATCGTCACCGGGTAATTCTTGCGCACCACCTGGCCGAAATTGCCGGACGCGGACAAATGGTGGTTGAGGCCGCCGTCGGTCACCAGGAACACATGGCCGCGCGAGACCTTGCGGTCGACGATACGTGTCACGTAGATGCCGGCTTCGGCGACCAGGTAACGTCCCAGTTCGATCACGAATCGGGCTTGTGGCATCTCGCTTTTTGCACGTTCGAGCAATTGCGCCAGGTTGTCGCCGATGGGCGCCAGATCGAGCCGCTGCTCGCCAGGGAAATAGGGCACGCCGAATCCACCGCCCAGGTTGAGGAAACGAACCGGCGCCGGGGCGTCAGCAGCCAGGCGCAAGGCCAGCGCAAAGGATTTTTGCTGCGCCTCGCAGATCGATTCCGGGCGCAGATTCTGCGAACCGGCGAACAGGTGGAACCCCTCGAAATCCAGGCCTGCGCGGCCAATGGCGGCCAGCAACTGCGGCATCTGCTCGACGTCGACACCGAACTGCTTCGGGCCGCCGCCCATCTTCATGCCGGAGCCCTTGAGCTCGAAATCGGGATTCACGCGCGCAGCGACACGGGCCGGCAGGCCCAGATCCTGGGAAATCTTTTCGAGTTCCACCACTTCGCGCATCGATTCGACATTTACCAGAACCCGCGCCGCCACCGCCTGGCGCAGTTCGGATACGCGTTTGCCAGGGCCGGCAAAGCTGACCTCGTGCGGGTCGGCTCCGGCGTCCAGCGCCACCTTGAGTTCGCCGCCGGAGGCCACGTCGATGCCATCGACCAGGCCGGCCATGAAGCCGACCACGGCCGGCATCGGGTTGGCCTTCATCGCGTAATGCAGTTCGATGGCTGGGGGCAGCGCGTTGCGCAGCTTGGCCACGCGATCACGCAGGGCGCCGCGGTCGTAAGCATAAAACGGTGTCTGGCCGACCCGCTCGGCCAACAGGCTAAGCGGCAGGCCGCCCAGCAGCAACTCGCCGCCCTGCGCCGGGAATTGCTCCAGCGGGGCATGGACGGGCATGGTTCGGGGTGGCGGCTGATTCATGCGATCAGGTGTGGCGTCAATCAGCATGGCGGGTGATCCATTCGGTCGACAACGTCTTGCGGTCGATCTTGCCATTCGGGTTGCGCGGCAGTGGGCCGGCGGCGAATTCGATACCTGCTGGGACCATGTACGCGGGCATGCGGGCCTTGCACTGGGCCAACAAGGCTGCGACAGGATCGGCGTCAGCGACCGCCACCTCACTCGTCGCCCCGCCGTGCGGGGACTCAGGCGATGTGGCAATCACCTGGATCGTCTGACCCAGGGTCGGATGGTCGACACCGAAGGCGACACATTCGCCGACCTGCTTCGTGGCATACAGCACCTCCTCCACTTCGGTCGGGCTGACCCGGTAACCGGAGGTTTTCATCATCTCGTCGCGCCGGCCGATGAAATACAGGAAACCGTCTTCGTCCATGCGCACCGTGTCGCCCGAAAACACCGCGTATTCCGGCAATTGCAGCCCGGCCTCGCGCCCTGCCGTGCCGGCAGCCAGCAGCTTGTAACGCTCAGCGGTCTTGGCTGCATCGTTCCAGTAACCCTGACCGACCAGGGCGCCGCGATGGACCAGCTCGCCCGGTTCATTCGGGCCGCAGGGTGAGCCGTCATCGCGCAGCACCAGGATCTCGGCATTGGGAATCGCCTTGCCAATCGAATCGGGGCGACGGTCGACCTCGTCGGGCGGCAGGTAGGTGGAGCGGAAAGCTTCGGTCAAGCCATACATCAGGAACGGTCTGGCACCAGGCACCCGCTCGCGCAGCGCGTTCAAAGTCTCGCCGGGCATACGGCCACCGGTGTTGGCGAAATACCGCAGGTGTGCGTTGATCGCAGCCGGCCATTGCAGCTGCGTCAACTGTATATATAGCGGTGGCACTGCCGTCAGGCCCGTGACCTTCTCGCGCTCAAGCGCCTTGAGCACATCGCGCGGCATCAGGTAATTGAGCAGCACCACGCGCGCGCCGGCATGGAAGGCGGTCGTCAGCTGGCTGAAGCCGGCGTCGAACGACAGCGGCAAGGCGGCCAACAAGGTGTCGTCGCTGTTGTTTTCAAGATACGAAGCGACGCTCTTGGCACCAGCGACCATGTTGCGATGCGATAGCACCACACCCTTGGGTTTGCCGGTGCTGCCGGATGTGTAGAGGATCGCAGCCATGTCGCTGTCGATGACACGGTGGCCGGGCATCGGCGGGTTGTCCAGCAGTTGCGACCAGCGCACCACCGGCAAAGCACGAGGCAAGCCAGGCAGATCGGGCAATTGACCCGTGACAGATTCGGTGACGACGACCTGGCGCAGATCCGGGCAATGGGCCAGCGACTCATGCAGCAGCGCCAGCCGATCGGGCGAAGTCAACAGCACCCTTACATTGCAATCCTGCAGGATGAAGGCTACCTGCTCGGGCTTGAGCAGCGGATTGACCGGGACAAACACACCACCCGCCGCCGGAGCACCAAAGCTGGCAATGACGGTCTCGAAGCGCTTCTCCAAGTAAATGGCGACACGTTCGCCACGGGACAATCCCAGCGCCATGAGGCCACTCGCGAACTGCCCGACTGCGGCATCCAACTGCGCATAGGACAAGGTCTCCCCGCCCGCGCTCAAGGCCAGCGCATCCGGACGCCTGGTGGCAGACACGGCGATCAATTGCGGCAACAGGAAGGATTCGGTCATGGAGGGCAAGTTCAGGCGCACCGCACCCACACAGAGGGCGGTGCGCAAAAAGTATCGCATACGACCTGCCCCGCTTCGACACCTAGAATGCCCGAATCCGTGACTTTGACCTACTGGAGCAAGAATTGAACGTCCAACATGAAGTTTTGCGCATACTCGATGAAGTTTTGAGCCTGGGCGGCCGCACCAAGACGTTCACCGTGGATACTCCGTTGCTCGGCGCCATCCCCGAACTCGACTCCATGGCCGTGGTCACGCTGATCACCAGCCTGGAAGAGCAACTGGGCATCGTCGTCGATGATGACGACATCGGCGGTGCCACGTTTGAGACGGTGGGTGCGTTGACAGAGTTTGTGGCGGGGAAATTGGCGAATTGACCGATCGGTGCCGTGGACAATTTAGCAATGCTGTAAACCTCCATAGCTTCACTTATCGTTCGGTGAAGGTTGTTCAACTAAACCGATCCCCTTCGAATGCCACCTAAAACCATGTCGTCGGAAAGCGTAAGTGAATGCTAGATGTGTTTATTACTGTCGATGTCGAAGTCTGGTGCGACGGATGGAATAACTTGGACGCGGAGTTTCCGAACGCCTTTCAGCAGTACGTTTATGGCCCTACGGCGCGAGGCAACTACGGCTTGCCCTATCAAATTGATGTATTGAATGCCCATGGAATCAAGGGAGTGTTCTTCGTCGAACCGCTTTTTTCAACCCGTTTCGGCGCCGATCCTCTGACGGAGATCGTCGGATTGCTGAATGACGGCAAGCAGGACGTTGAGCTGCACCTGCACACCGAATGGGTGGATGAATCTCCCGTACCGCTGCTGAGCGGCGAGCACAAAAAGCGGCAATACATGCGCGACTTTTCCTTGGAGGAGCAGACAACATTGATTGCCTTGGGTGCCAAGCTGCTCAAGGATGCTGCGGGCGGTCAGATTGCCGCTTTCCGAGCCGGCAGCTTCGGCTTAAACCGGGATACGCTTCGAGCGACTGCGGCGAATGGCATCCCATTCAGTAGCAGCTACAACGCAAGCATGCATGGATTGGACAGCGGCATCATGCCCGGTGTCGCAGTCATCGACACACTTGAATGCGACGGTATCCACGAGATTCCGATGACTGTGTTCTCTGATGGCACTGGCTCCCTGCGCCACGCGCAGCTCACGGCTTGCTCCTTCAAGGAAATGGAGGGTTTGCTTTGGCAAGCATTGGAGATGGGGCGAAGTAACTTTGTTATTCTTTCCCATAACTTCGAATTGCTCAACGAGGCAAAGAATCGGCCGGACGATGTGGTCGTCCGGCGCTTCAGGCAACTGTGTTCGTTTCTTGACCGGAACCGAGACTCCTTTCTGGTTCGTGGATTCCAAGACTTGGAGGCCAGGGCGACAGCGGTACAGCCTCCCCCTCTGAGTTCGCCGATCTGGAAAACTGGCGCAAGAGTGCTGGAGCAGGTCTATCGCAGGCGATACCAATGAACCGGTGGCAATGTCAACCGGTGCCATTCAAGTTTCAGCTCAGTGATTGGACGCTTTTCAGCATCAGCATTCAGCTTCAGGTAAGAGCGGAGCGTCTGGTCGACGAAACGCCACCCGTGCAAATTCTCACAGTGCCCACAGCGGCGCTCATGGAGGGCAGCCAGGGATACGTGATTCGTGGTTTGCCCGTGGCCGCTGATTTGCCGGAAATCAGCCGCATCGGCGCCTATCTTTCCTATGTCCCGCTTCAGTATCACCATTGCTATATCGATCTTGCGCCGGGCTTCGAGAATTACCAGAAGAAATTCTCGTCCAAGACGCGTTCGACCATCCATCGCAAGATCAGAAAATACTCGGAACACTGCGGCGGATCGATTTCGTGGCAGACATACAAACTCCCTGGCGAGATGCGGGATTTCTTTGGTTACGCCATCACGGTATCGCGCAAAACATATCAGGCGAAACTCCTTGACGCAGGAATTCCGGAATCTGAAGAGTTCATTCTGAAGGCGGAGTCGCTCGCCGCCGAGGACAAGGTGAGGGCCTACATCTTGTTCGACGGCGATCGGCCGGTTTCGTATCTGTATTGCCCGGTCCAGGACAACGTGCTCATCTACGCCTTCCTCGGATACGACCCCTCTTACATGCACCTATCGGTCGGCACAGTTCTCCAATGGATGGTGGTGGAGCAGCTATTCAACGAAGCGCGCTTCAAGTATTTTGACTTCACAGAGGGCCAGTCAGAACACAAGCGCCTGTTTGCAACCCATCAAAAGCAGTGCGCGAATGTTTTCCTCGTAAAGCGAACGCCACGCAATACTGCGGTGATCTTCAGTCACCGTGCGATGGGGCGCTTCGGAAATTGGCTTGGTTCAACTTTGGATCGTTTCGGTGTCAAGGCGAAGGTCAGGCGTTTTTTGCGCTTCGGAAGATGAATGCCAACCCACCTTTACCGTCGTTGAGCCGCGCGTTACCTGTCACTCCACCAATGAGCACAACCATCAAATCGGCCATCAAGTCGCTTGTCGCCGTGCTTGGAATTGAGTACGCGTTCTACCGGATTTACCGACTCGACCTCACCCAGGACCAGCAAGGGCCCGAGCAAACGCTACCGCCAGGGTATAGCAATTGCACCGTAGATGCGTCAACACTCAAGAACGCAAAAGATGCGCTTATACGAGACCAGGCGTGGTACGGCGGCAGCGAGGCGTTAGGCTTTGCTGTTTTACGGGATGGCGATCCGGTTTGCGTGCAGTGGATTTGGCATGGTGACCGTTACCGTACCAAACGCGGTTTCTGGCCCCTGGAGGCATGCGAAGCAAAGTCGGTTCAATTGGTGACGGTTGAGGCCGAGCGCGGGCGCGGGTTGGCGACACAAATCAAGCAATTCAGCGCGGGACAACTGAAACAACTCGGATTCGAAAGAATCTACAGCCGCATCTGGTGGAGCAACGCAGCGTCAATACGAGTCAGCGAAAAGAGTGGGTGGATATTTAATTCCTGGGTAGGTCTGGTGCGCATAGGCAAAGGCAGACGATCATTAAAAATCATTGTCAACAAAAATAGTAAAGGCCTTGCCGTGCCAAGACGCAAATGGATTGATGTGTCCTTGGCGGACGCGTCAATCGACTGACGCGTCAATGCGTCCAGAACATCGCCTTCAGCAAGGACCAGCGCAAGCTACTGTGCCACCGTCAAGCGGTCGCTGGGCGCACATTCGACTGCGCATTAATACCCTGACAAAGGTCCAATGTGAAGATCACGTTTCGACCGCATTTCGTGCTTCAAAAAATCGGCGAAGAACAGTCCTTCTCAGCACGTTGGGCCGCCTGGCCGGATAAGCATGTTGTATAGATCGATCAAGGAAGGGCGCAGGATCCTGCGCGACTACGTCGCCGGAACGATGCACAACGCGTCGCACTGGTACCAGCTGCCGACGACGGCCACGCGCATCTTGAAAGCGCGTCTGCGCTTTGGGGTCGGACCCCGCCACTATTCTTTGTTCGGTTTGAACCGGGTTTCTGCGTCGATGTGGAGCGACTACCTGACCGACGTGCCTTCGTTCAAGCAATACCTGCGGGACCAGAGTCCGTCGGCTATGCATCGGTTCACCAACGACAAGGCGGTCTTTCACGCCCACTGTCAAGCATTCGGGCTCTCGTCGGCGCCGATCGTCTGCATCGTCGGCAGCGAAGCGAACGCGTACACCGACGTCCCGGTTGCGACCGGCGTCGAAGAGCTCGCGGCATTGCTTGAAGAAGCGCCATCGGCGCTGTTTGCCAAGCAGCTGGACGGCACCTTCGGCATCGGCGCCTTTCCTCTTGACAAGCATGGACAGGGCTTGGCTTTCAATGGCCGGAGTGGTTCGGTGCAGGATCTCTTTGACCACCTGCGCACCGGTCCTAACGCCGATGTGCAGTGGCTGATCCAGCCGCGCCTGCGCAACCACGCGGGCTTGTCGGGGCTGATGTCCCCGCACGCTCTGGGCACCATCCGGGTGGTGACCTGCATGACCGACAACCGGGCTGTGATCCTCTTCGCGCTGCTGAAGCTGACCGTCGGCAAGAACTCCGTGGACAACTTCCACGGCGGATTGACTGGCAACCTTGTCGCGTCGATCGACATCGCCAGCGGCACGCTGGCTGCGGCGCGCGGTTCGCGGAGCTCCGACTGGCCGATCATGCAGACGGTCGAACGCCATCCTGACAGCGGCCTTGCAATAGCCGGCTTCAAGCTGCCGCAGTGGCGCGAGGTGTCGGCACTGGTGATCCGCGCCCAGCAGAGCGTGCCGGACTTGCGCTCGGCGGGCTGGGACGTGGCCGTCACGCCCGACGGCCCGGTGCTGCTCGAAGCCAATCTGACCTACAGCACTGACATCCTGCAGGTTGCCTACGGCCGCGGCCTTAAGACCGAACTTTTTAGCGCTTTGAAAAAATAGTCGGCCAGCGCGGATCGCAGTACCGACGCACCTTGTTTTGGCAATGGGGTGTTGACTGGAGTGAACCGAGTCAACTCCACTTGGCGTTTGGGGTAACATCCCCCCGCGCAGCGAGGCAACAGATGCCCTCAGTCAAGCCATGCAAACGGTGAGCGACAGAATTCGGCTTCAGTGGTAAGCAAAAGCCAGCCCCAATGAAAATGGTCGTCAACGTTTTGCGAAAAATCCGCAAGGACCACCAATGATGAACTGGCTCGCACGCCGAAAAAATGACTATGGCAGACTGTTTGCCTCTATCGCATATTACGAAGCGCCAGTCGCCTCCTCGATTTCGCGCTTCATGCGATTGACGCTACAAGACAAGTATTCGCCTGATGAGATTTTCATGCTTGGGCTCCTTGATCCAAAAAAGAAAAAACGCGAACTCCAACAAAACTTCTCGAACGAACAGCTGCTGCGACTGCAGCGTCAAATCAATCCGCCAGGATCAGGCCGCGTCACATCCGACAAGTTGGCGTTTGAGGCGCGTTGCGCAGATTGTGGTTTGCCAACTCCGGCGATTCTCTGCATATTCTCCAAGCTGCCCGCTCGAAATTCAACAAAAGCGCCTTGGATTTCAAATGATAGTGACTGGTGCAATTTCTACGAAAGTGTTGCGGCAAAATCAATAGTCATCAAGCCGGTTGCCGGTGCGCATGGTAATGGCGTCCTGGTGCTGAATCCGTCGACAAATGGTCATGTTTCCGCAGACGGGAAATCATATGTAGCTAACGAGGCCATAGCCCACATGAGATCCCTGGATTACGACACTTGGATTGTTCAACCCCGATTGATCAGCCATCCCATCCTCACCCATCTCGCGAGCACCGAATATATTCAGACGATACGGATCGTGACGTATATTGACTCCGACAATGCCGTAACGATCTTGGGCTGCCGGTTACGGATCATCGTAGGACATGCTGGCACTGACAATTTCGACTTCGGCCGGTCCGGCAATTTAATTGCTTCCGTCGATCCGCAATCTGGCTGTATTCAAAACGTGCTCACCGGGCGCAAAAACGCACCCGGACTGGAATACGTGACCCATCATCCCGTCAGTGGGCAAGCGTTGATTGGTTTTGAAATCCCGTTGTGGCATGACGTCATCAACTTGACCCAGCAAGCTGCGTGCGGGTTCCTTCCGTTGCGGACAGTGGGATGGGATATTGCGATAACCGATGGTGGGGTCTCGTTAATCGAAGGAAATGAATTCTGGGATTCGCGTTTTTATGAGCATGATCAGAAAAGCGAGCTCGAACTTTTGCATCAATGTGGGGCAAAAGACGGCCTTTTGTGAAAATTTTCATAAATATGACTACGTGTTCCCTTGTTATTTTTTGCCTACGTATAGGATCGTCATACAGTTCTCCACAGAGCAGTTGCGTGTGCCAAAAACGGGGCCGCCGATCAGACCCAGCAGCCAAAAATAACCCATGAAAATCACCATTGTCGGAACTGGATATGTAGGCTTGGTCAGCGGGGCCTGTATGGCCGAGGTCGGCAACGATGTGTTGTGTCTGGACCTGGATGCGGAAAAGATCCGGATCCTGAACGCAGGCGGTATTCCGATCCATGAGCCGGGCCTGCTGGAGATGGTCAAGCGCAACGTGGAAGCCGGCCGTCTGCAGTTCACGACCGATGCTGAACTGGCAGCACATCACGGCACGATTCTGGCTGCTGCACGAACCATCGGACGCTTGATGACGGATTACAAGGTCATCGTCGACAAGAGCACGGTGCCGGTGGGGACCGCAGACATGGTCCATGAGGCGATTGCCGAGGAATTGGCCAAGCGTGGCGTCGATACGCCGTTCAGTGTGGTCTCCAACCCGGAGTTCCTCAAGGAAGGGGCTGCCGTCGAGGATTTCATGCGGCCCGATCGCATCGTGGTGGGAGCCAACGACGAACGGGCGATCCTGCTGATGCGGTCCCTGTACGCGCCGTTCCAGCGCAACCACGAGCGGCTGATCGTCACCGACGTACGTAGCGCAGAACTCACGAAATACGCGGCCAACGCCATGCTGGCGACACGGATCAGCTTCATGAACGAGTTGGCGAATCTGGCGGAAATATTGGGAGCCGATATAGAAATGGTGCGCCAAGGCATCGGGTCAGACCCTCGCATTGGGTACAGTTTCCTGTATCCGGGTGCAGGGTATGGTGGTTCCTGTTTCCCTAAGGACGTGAAGGCACTGATCAAGACCGCTAGCGACAAAGCCGGTATCGACTTGAAGGTACTTGGCGCAGTGGAGGCTGCCAACGACGCTCAAAAGCATGTGTTGGGGAATAAGGTCAAGGCGCACTTCGGAGACGATCTCAGCGGAAAGCACTTTGCGCTATGGGGACTGGCATTCAAGCCCGACACGGACGACATGCGGGATGCGCCAAGCCGAACGTTGTTGGCAGACCTGTTTGCCGCCGGCGCCACCGTGACGGCCTATGACCCGGTTGCAATGAACGAGTCTCAGCGAATCTTCGGTAACGAGCCGCGCCTGCGTTATGCGGAAAAGGCGATGGATGCACTACAAGACGCTGACGCGCTGGTGGTTGTGACGGAGTGGAAAGAGTTTCGAAGTGCGGATATAGATGCGATCAAGGGCATGTTGAAGACGCCTGTAATTGTGGATGGTCGAAATTTGTACGATCCGCAGTTGGTGCGGGGGCAGGGAGTCGTTTACCTGCCGATCGGTCGTTAGGGATGACACCTGCCCCGCAAGCTTTTTTTCTGCGCACGGGCGACAACTCCTCGTCGCAACGGTACTGCATATTCCACCCTGCCGGCGGTAACGATTGCCGAGGCGCGATCGTTTATCTGCATCCGTTCGCGGAGGAAATGAATAAATCGCGTCGAATGGTTGCGATTCAGTCGCGAGCCCTTGCAGCGGCAGGCTATGCAGTTTTGCAGATCGATTTGCGAGGATGCGGCGACAGCTCCGATGATCTGGCCGATGCTACCTGGCAAGACTGGATTGACGACGCGAAGGCTGCTTTGCAATGGGTCCGGGCTCGTCATCAAGCTCCTTTGTGGTTATGGGGGTTGCGGGCCGGATGCCTGCTATGTGTGCAAGCCTCACGTGGATTCCCTGAGCCGGTGAATCTTCTGTTCTGGGCTCCCACTCCGAGCGGAAAATCCGTGTTGAATCAGTTCTTGCGATTGGCAACCGTCGGCGAACTGCTCAGCTCGAATCCAGCCGAAGACTCCATCCAGCCGCGCGAACAACTTGCCAAAGGTGAGGTTGTTGAAATCGCAGGATACCGCCTGCCACCGGCAATTGCCCAAGGGTTTGATCAAGCCCACTTAACCCCGGAAACTATTGAAGTTGCCGTTACTGCGACTGCTCCAGCATTGATCTGGCTCGAATTGGACGGGCAAAACGATTCACCGCTCAAGCCCGTGGTGGTGAAATCTGTGGCCGCATGGGAGCGACACGGGCGTCGGGTTTTTGTGAAGACGGTGCAGGGTCCGAAATTCTGGCAAACCACGGAAATCGAAGATGCGCCACAGTTGGTTAGCGCCACCCTGGAATGCCTGATCGGCGCCGATCTCGAGGAGCATCATTCGGCAGCTAGCGCCTCATGAATGCCATCGAGCAAGCTGTCAGTTTCACTTGCGAAGGCGAAACCCTGCAAGGCGTTTTATCGCTACCTGCTGAGTCAGGGGGTGACGTTGGCGTGGTGGTTGTCGTAGGTGGACCGCAGTATCGTGCTGGTAGCCATCGACAATTTGTTGCACTGGCAAGGTCTCTTGCCAACGCCGGTGTGCCGGCATTGCGATTTGACTACCGAGGAATGGGCGACAGTAGTGGCGAACTGCGCAACTTTGAGCATGTGACTGCTGACATTGGCGAGGCGATAAACGCTTTAACAAGAGCTGAGCCTTCTGTGCGACGGATTGTGCTGTGGGGTTTATGCGATGGCGCATCGGCAGCCTTGTTGTACTGCCGCGACCGCAGTGATCCCAGGGTATGCGGACTGTGCCTGCTCAACCCGTGGGTAAGGTCAGATGCAAGTCTGGCGCGCGCTCAAGTAAAACACTACTACACAGACCGAATCAGACAAAAGTCGTTCTGGCTGAAGCTCTTGAGTGGCAGGGTCGCATTGGGTGCGATCAAGAGTTTGTTGCGCAACCTGCAGTTGATGCGCCAGCAAAATCCAGACGCGAGAGAAAACCACTCTGCACCCCGTTTTCAGGATCGCATGGCGCAAGCTTGGCAATCGCCAGCGTCGCGCATTCTGCTCATCCTGAGCGGCAAAGACTACACCGCCAAGGAATTCATTGAATACGTTGCGCGAGATCCGCACTGGAAGGTTTTGCTACAACTGCCACATGTCACCCGACACGACATTGAGGCGGCTGACCATACGTTCTCCAACACATCGCTCGCACGACAGGTGGAAGAAATCACCATTGACTGGATCAACGCCGATCGTTGCGATCGTGCTAATTCGACCGTACACCACGCACGCACCGACCAGGAGGCAATGTGACCCCATCGGCCCCGCGTCCTGGTCCGCAACTTCCCATGACCGCGTTCGCGCGAAGCCGTTGGGCTTATTTACTGTACGCCTTGATGCGCCTGCTGGACAAGCTAACCTTTGGCAAAGTCCGGCTTGTCATCTATTTGATATGTGCCCAACCGCTTGATGCCAACAAATGGACATCCGTTCGCGACGACGCCAACACCGCAATTTGGCCTGTCTCGCCGGAATCCGAACTTGTGGCTCTGTTTCCCCGCCCACCGAAGGTAATCCACGAACGCTTCAAATCAGGCGCAGTGTGCCATGTGGCAACTGTGAAAGATCAATTCGCAGGCTATATCTGGCTGGCGCAGCACCACTATGACGAAGACGAAGTTCGATGCCGCTTCTTGTTGCCTAAAAGCGGCGATTGCGTTTGGGACTTCGACGTCTACGTCGACCCCAAATTTCGTCATGGACGCACAATGAGCAGACTGTGGAAGAGCGTCGAAGCCTTTGAGGCAGCCCGTGGTAATCGATGGTCTTACAGCCGCATTTCTTTATTCAACATCAGATCGATTCAATCCCACGAGCGTATAGGGGCACGTTACGTGACAACCGCAGCATTTTTGTCCGCAGGGCCGGTTCAATTGGCCGCCTTTACCCGTTGGCCGTTTTTACATCTGTCAATTGGAAGATCGTTTCCGACGCTCGAAATGCCATCACCCGTCTCACCAGTCGACATGTTCGGCCATTAGGGTGCCAGCAAACAGACCCGGTCAAACGATCTCCAAATCGCTACCGTAGCAGTCGTCGGGTGTAAAGCAAATAGCGCATTCCACCGATCTGTTTAAGACTATGCCAATGGTTTATCCATGCTTCCTTCCTTCTTCCATCGGCCAGTGAGCGCCCTGCAGCCTCATGGTAAGCCGCACCAAGTTTGCGTCGCACAAGTCGGCCAATTTGAACAGACGGCTTCAGTTCCAACATCCGCTTGAAAAGCGGAACAAGGGCTTTCGCGTAGGAGTCAGACTTTGACACTGACGCCGCTGTATCGTGAATTCGACATCCCGGCGCATCAATGATGTCGACTGACTTCCCTGCAATCATTAATTTGTATGCAAGCCATGTCCAAATCGCATGAGGATGATAATCACGGAAAAAATCTACATCTATAGATGCAGTTCTGTAAAGAGCATTATCGCCATTGAGCCAAGGGAAATTCATTAATGCCAACAATGGATCATCCAGAACCCTTGGCAATTGTTCATAAAGTAGATCGTCATGGCCAGCAATATTACGATAGCCATTTGACACCACCAAATCTACACTCGGATTACCTTTCAGAATATTGAGTTTCAGATCGATAGCGTCCCTAAGAAATTCGTCGTCGTCATCAAGAGTGGAGAAGTACATTGAGTGGACAAGCTCACGGCCTCTCAGTAATGCACCAGGCGCAGACGCAGCCTCAACATATTCATATCTCACATCCGCTTGATGCTTCAGCCAATCACAAACTTCAACGTCATACCGCGATCCATTGACTACTACGATAATCTCAATAGGAAAAGCAGATGAA
>CAJDWO010000001.1_pt1 | contig 27123 bp, 24 predicted proteins | sample 7391601 | NCBI WGS metagenome assembly CAJDWO01 (sample SAMEA7055735, study PRJEB34461) | soil metagenome | biome: terrestrial ecosystem; feature: Peninsula; material: soil | place: Antarctica | collected 2016 | reverse complement strand
TTTTTCATGCGCGTCGCATCACGTCGCCGAACTGCTGGCCACTCAGGCGCAGGCCGACCCAGACGATCGCTGTGGACAGGATCAGCAACAGGAAACCGAACGCCGCACCTTGTTCCCAGTTGAATCGGGTGATGAACTGGGTGTAGATCTGCTCGGTGAACCACAGTGAGTTCTTGCCGCCGAGCAGCGTGGGCGTGAGGTAGTTGCCCAGTGTCAGCATGAAGACCACGATGCAGCCGGCGACGATGCCCGGCGCTGCATGCGGCAGGATGATCTGGCGCAGGATCGACCAGCCATTGCCACCCAGGTCATAAGCGGCTTCGATCAGGCTGTCGTCCAGGCTCTCGAGCGCGCCGATCAGCGGCACCACCATGAACAACATCGAGGTGTAGACCAGGCCGACCATGATGGTGGCATCGTGGTACAGCATCTCGATTGGCGCATCGGTGATTCCCAAATACACCAGTACGGCCGGTAGTACGCCCGATTCGCGCAGCAGGATCATCCAGCCCAGCGTGCGCACCGTCTCGCTGACCCAGAACGGGATCAGGCACATCACGAACATCAGGGAACGTGTACGACCGCGCGCGATCTTGGCGATGGTCCATGCGATCGGAAACGCCAGCAGCAGCGTCAGCCCAGTGGCCAGTACCGACATCACTGCGGTGCGAACGAAGGTGTGCCAATACAGCGGCTCCTCGATGAAGGTCCCGTATTGGCGCAGGCTGGGTTCGTATTGGCCCGGCGCCACGCGCGCCCGCAGCGACAGGATCGCCAGATCCACATGAGGCAACACCACCAGGCCAAGCAGCCACAGCAGCGCCGGGGCCATCAGCAGTGCCAGCAGCAGGCGCTTGTGTGGCATCGGTTGATCCGCTCAGCTTGCGGCCGGAAAACACAGGGCGCGTTCCGGGTCGAACCCGAACGCAACCGATTGACCGACCGTAAGATCCGCGAACTGGCCGGTCTGCGGCAACGCGATATGGAATTGCATGTGGGATGCCTGCTCACGCACCAGCACCGCCGAATTGGCACCGTCGAACAGCAGGCTGGCCACCGTGCCCTGGTAACGGGGCTGGTCGGCTGGCAATTCCGACAGTGTGCGCGCCAGCATCGCAACCTCCGGGCGCACGAAGGCGACCACGGATGACCCTGCTTCGACCGTACCCCGCCGGCGCGCGAACAGACGCAGGTTCTCCTCGGTGGTGACCTCGACCAGATCGCCACTGACCTGACTGGCGCGACCGGCGACCCGGTTGTTGGCACCGACAAAAGCCGCGACGAACGGCGTTTGGGGCTCGTAATACAAGGACTGCGGCGTGCCGACCTGCTCGAATCGTCCCTGGTGCATGACCGCCACACGGTCGGACAGGACCAGCGCCTCGGACTGGTCATGGGTGATGTAGACGAAAGTGGTGCCGAAGTCGGCCTGCAAGGCCTTCAGTTCGATCTTCATATGCTCACGCAGCTTCAGGTCCAGCGCACCCAGCGGTTCGTCCAGCAGAAGCAACGTGGGTTCGAGCACCAGCGAACGGGCGATCGCGATACGTTGCTTCTGACCGCCCGAAAGCTGGTCGATACGTTTATGCTGCGAGCCCGGCAGGCTGACGCGCTCCAGCATCGCGCCCACACGCTGTTCGATGTCCTTTTTTGCCAGGCCGCGACGCGCCAACCCGTAACCGACGTTCTGGCCCACCGTCATCATAGGAAACAGCGCCAGATGCTGGAACACCATGTTGACCGATCGGCGGTTCGGTGGCACCTGCGCCATCGATTGACCACCGATCAGCACCTCGCCGGAATCGGGCTCCAGGAAACCGGCGATCATGCGCAGCAGGGTGGTCTTGCCACAACCCGAGGGGCCGAGAATGGAGAAAAAGCTGCCCCGTGCGACGGCAAGATCGAGCGCGTCAACGGCAACCAGCCCGGCGTATCGCTTGGCGACACGCCGGGTTTCCAGATCAATCTGCTGCATCCGGGGCGGACGCGCGCAGGCTCAGTTCGCCGCCTTGATGCGGTCGAGCACCCGGCCTTCGATCTCCTCAAGCCCGGCCGGCACCGCCGGATACCACCTGACCTTGTCCAGTGCCTCTTGCGGGAAGCTGGCTGCGAATTGGGCCTTGAGTTTCTCGTCCATCAGTTTGTCTGCACCCTTGGATGCGGTGAAGTTGCCCGCGCCGCCCGCCACCTTGGCGGCGATCTCGGGGCGCATGTTGAAGTTGATCCAGGCATAAGCGGCCGCGTCGTTCTTGCCCTTGGCGGGAATGGCGAAGGTGTCGATCCACCCCATGGCGCCGGATTTGGGTGCGATGAACTGGATCTCGGGTTTTTCGTTGTTGAGCTTCCAGCCGCCGGTGTCCCACATCATCGCCCCGACGATCTCATCGGTACGCATGCCATTGAGCAACTGATCCTTGTTGTCCCAGAAGAATTTCAGGTTGCCCTTGCAGGCGGTGAGGGTCTTGCCCACCTCGTCCATCAATGCGCTGTAGGCCTTGGGATTGTTGTACAGGGCGAATGGGTCCTTGCCAGCGGCAAAAGCGAATGCCAAGAGGGTTGGGCGCTTGAGCCGAACAGCCGTCTTGCCCTTGTATTCCGGCTTGCACAGGTCCGGGTAATCGGTCATTGTTGCCAGCTTGGTGTTGACCACCAGCCCATCGGTGCCCCAGATGTGCGGCAAGCCGTAGACCTTGCCAGCCAAGGTGGTGTTCTTCTTGGTGGCGGCGAGCATCGATGGGATGAACAAGTCCGACTTGATCTTGCTCAGGTCCATCGGCTTGTAGATCTTGAACTCCTGTTGCGGGCCGGTGATGCGGTCTTGTGAAGGCTGTGCCAGATCGAAGCCGGCGCCGCCGGTGGCGCGCAGCTTGGAGATCATCTCTTCGTTGTTCGATAGCGTGAGCTCGACCGTGTAGCCACTCTCTTTTTCGAACTGTGCCTTGACCTCGGCTGGTACGTAATCGGCCCAGGTCAGCAGGCGTAGCGTCTTGTCCTGCGCGATGGCGCTGCCGGCCAGGCCCAGCGCGAGGGCGGCGGCAATGAGGGTGGTTCTGGTTTTCATGGTTTTTCCTGTGGGTGGATGACAATTGCCGGATGCGGTGGCCGCACGGTAGGAGACTATGGTGTCACTGCAACGACAATCTAGTGTCAAAGTCGGATCAAGGCAAGTGTGATTGGAGAGGGTTTTCCCTGAATGTCGTTCTGGATCGATACCCATTGCCATCTCGATGCGCCCGAGTATGACGGCGCGCAATTGCAGGTGCGTGCCCGTGCCAGGCAGCGCGGCGTCGTGCATTGCGTGATTCCGGCGGTCAGTGTCGACAATTTCGCTGCCGTTCGCACGCTGGCCCACGCGGAGTCGGACAGTTATGCGCTGGGCATCCATCCATTGTTTGTTCCGCAGGCCGACGATGACGATCTGCGCCGGCTGGCCCAGGCTCTGCAGGACCATCGGGACGACCCGCGGCTGGTCGCGATTGGCGAGATCGGGCTGGATTTTTTTGTTCCGGCTTTGTGCACGCCCGACATGCGCACGCGTCAGGAGCATTTCTATATTGAGCAGCTCAAATTGGCGCGGCAGTTCGGCTTGCCGGTGATCCTGCATGTGCGCCGATCGGCCGACCGTCTGTTGCGCGGATTGCGGCTGGTGCGCGCCAGCGCAACCGGCCGCTGGAGTGGCATCGCGCATGCGTTTGCCGGTAGCATGCAGCAGGCGCAGGCCTTCACCGCACTGGGATTGAAGCTCGGTTTCGGCGGTGCGGTGACTTTTGAGCGTGCGTTGCAGCTGCGTCGCCTGGTGACCGAAATGCCCTTGGCTGCGCTGGTGCTGGAGACCGATGCACCCGATATTCCACCGCACTGGCTCTACACCACCGCGGCTGAACGGGCACGCGGCAAGCCCCAAGGCATCAACGAACCGGCCGAGCTGCCGGCGATTGGCGCGCTGGTGGCGCAACTGCGCGCCATGCCGGTAGATGCCTTGGCCGAGGCGACCTGCACCAACGCCTGCGCTGCGCTGCCGAAGTTGCGTGCCTTGCTGGTATAACCTTCCATGATGAGGACCTCCCCCCCGCTGCTGGCCGATGTGCATTTCTCGGACGAAGGTCCGGTGCGGCATCTGCACCTCGATTCGATCTGGATCCAGGGCTCGATGCTGATCGATTCACCGCAGGTCCTGGTGCACCAGTACATCCAGCGCATGATGGCCTGGTTATTGTTCGTCGAGCCGGATTCGGTGACGGGTCGCCAGGCGATGCAGCTGGGCCTGGGTGCGGGTTCGTTGACCAAATTCTGCGCCAAGGTGTTGCGCATGCGGACCGTGGCCGTCGAGATCAACCCCAAGGTGCTGGTGGCTTGTCGAGGCTGGTTCAAGCTGCCGCCGGACAACGCCCGCATGCGGGTGGTGCTGGCCGACGCGGGGCTGGAGATTCGCAAGCCGCAGTGGTTCGGCGCCATCGACGCGCTGCAGATCGATCTGTATGACCATGACGCTGCTGCGCCGGTGCTCGACAGCGAGGCGTTTTATGCCGACTGCCGGCGCGTGCTCACCGATGATGGTTGTTTGACTGTCAACCTGTTCGGTCGATCATCGAGTTACGCACGCAGCGTGGAGCACATGGTGGCGGCGTTCGGTCGTGAAGCGATCTGGCCATTCAAGGCGACCCGGGAGGGCAATACGGTCGTGCTGGCGCAAAAGACCGCCAACCGGCCGACGCGCTCCGTGCTGCAAGGCCGTGCCCAGGAAATAGAGCAACGCTGGGCCTTGCCGGCGGCCCAATGGGTACGAGTGCTCAAACCCATGATGAAATTCTGATGACGGAGTCGATCAAGCATTCGCCATCGTTACGTAAACCGGCAACCAAAGGCCCGCTGGACTGGCGCGCGCTGGTCGAGTGGTTGCGTGATGACGGCATCATTGCCCATGACGAGGCCGAACGCACCATCGCTCGGTGCTCGCAGGCCGAGAGTGCGCAACATCCGCTGGTACGTTTGGCCAGTGTGTCGATGCGCCGTGCCGCCGACCAACGATCGCTGGATATCGAGACACTCACCGAATGGCTGGCGGCGCGCTCGGGCCTGGCGTATTTGCGCATCGATCCGCTCAAGGTCGATGTCGGCAAGGTGGCTGATGCCATCAGCGCACCGTATGCTGAACGGCACCGCATCTTGCCGGTGCAGGTGAGCGCCACCGAACTGGTGGTGGCCACATCCGAACCGTTCATCACCGACTGGGTGGCCGAGGTCGAACGCCAGAGTCGGCGTAGCGTGCGCCGGGTGCTGGCCAGCCCGCAGGAGGTCATCCGATTCACGGCCGAGTTCTATGCGCTGGCCAAATCGGTGCGCTCGGCAATGAAGGCAGGCGGCGCCAATGTCGGCGCCAGCTTCGAGCAACTGGTCGAGTTGGGCAAGACCAACAAGCAGCTGGATGCGAACGACCAGGGCGTGGTCCAGGTGGTGGACTGGTTGTGGCAATACGCCTTCGACCAGCGCGCCAGTGATATCCATCTGGAGCCGCGCCGCGAGCAGGGCGTGATCCGGTTCCGGATCGATGGCGTATTGCATCCGGTCTACCAGATGCCCATGGGCGTGCTCAATGCGATGACCGCGCGTATCAAGCTGCTTGGGCGCATGGATGTGGTCGAGAAACGCCGCCCGCAGGACGGACGCATCAAGACACGCAACCCGAGTGGCGACGAGGTCGAGATGCGTATCTCCACCTTGCCCACGGCATTCGGCGAAAAGATGGTGATGCGCATCTTCGACCCCGACACCACGGTCAAGGACCTCGACGCGCTCGGCTTCGCCGCGCACGATGCGCAGCGCTGGGAGGCACTGGTCAAACAGCCCCATGGCATCGTGCTGGTGACCGGTCCGACCGGGTCCGGCAAGACCACCACGCTGTATTCGACGCTCAAACGGGTGGCAACCGAGGAGGTCAATGTCAGCACGATCGAAGACCCGATCGAGATGATCGAACCCTCGTTCAATCAGACCCAGGTGCAGCCACAACTCGATTTCGGTTTCACCGAAGGGCTGCGTGCCTTGATGCGGCAGGATCCGGACATCATCATGGTCGGCGAGATCCGCGACCTGCAGACAGCCGAGATGGCGGTGCAGGCAGCGCTGACCGGGCATCTGGTGTTCTCGACTTTGCATACCAACGACGCACCGTCGGCTGTCAGTCGGCTGATCGAGTTGGGCATACCGGCCTACCTGATCAATGCGACGCTCAATGGTGTGCTGGCGCAGCGCCTCGTGCGCACCCTGTGCATCAAGTGCCGGGTACGTGATCCCGACGCAAACCGCGCCGACCTCGCCGAGTTCGTCAAGCCCTGGCAGATCAATGGCGCCTATCGACCGTACAAGCCGGTGGGCTGCGTGGACTGTCGCATGACGGGTTTTCGCGGCCGCACCGGGCTATACGAATTGCTGGTGGTGACCGAGGCATTCAAGGCCACGGTGACACGCGAGCCCAATTCCGACGCCCTGCGCCGCCAGGCGGTCAAGGATGGCATGCGGCCACTGCGCCTGGCCGGTGCGTTGCAGGTCGCGCACGGAACCACGGTGATGGCAGAAGTGCTGGCTGCAACGCCCCCGCTACAGTAACGCAACGACCCTGGCCCATCCATTGGCAGCGGGCTCTGCGCTTGCTGGCAGGTGTCTTCCACATGGTCCATAGGTGGAATCCACATCGCCAGCACGCCAATTGCTGTTGACAATCGCGCACGAATCCATTGATAGGGGAGCGTTTGCATGCGGATCAAAAGTCAGAAGGACTTTTTCTCGGGTTTGCTGTTCATTTTGGTGGGGATCGCCTTCGCGTGGGGCGCGACCAGCTACAAAATCGGCGATGCAGCCCATATGGGGCCAGGGTATTTTCCCGTGTTGCTGGGCATTTTGATGGCGATCGTCGGTATTGCCGTCACATTCTCAGCGCTGGTTATCGAAACCGAGGACGGTGACAGGATTGGCAGCTTTGCCTGGAGACCCCTGTTCTTCATCATCCTGTCGAACCTGATCTTCGGCGTGTTGCTCGGTGGATTGCCCAATATCGGTTTTCCATACATGGGTCTGACTGCCGCCATCGTCGCGCTGACCTTCGTCGCAGCCCTTGCCAGCAACGAATTCCATTTCAAGGAAGTGCTGATCCTGTCCATCGTGCTGGCGCTGGCCTGCTATCTGACGTTCATCGTTGCATTGAAGCTGCAGTTCCCGGCGTGGCCTGCTTTTATGGCCGGCTGAAGGATTCATCATGGAACTGTTCAGTCACCTTGCGATCGGCTTTGGCGTCGCATTCACGCCGATCAACCTGTTGTATGCCTTCATCGGCTGTCTGCTGGGCACGCTGATCGGCGTATTGCCGGGCATCGGCCCGCTGGCAACCATCGCGATGCTGTTGCCTGCCACCTATGCGCTGCCGCCGGTGTCGGCGCTGATCATGCTGGCCGGTATCTACTACGGTGCGCAATACGGCGGCTCCACGACGGCCATCCTGGTCAACCTGCCGGGAGAGGCGTCGTCCGTCGTCACGGTCATTGACGGTTACCAGATGGCGCGCCAGGGAAAGGCAGGGCCCGCATTGGCGGCTGCCGGGCTGGGTTCGTTCTTCGCGGGTTGCGTCGGCACGCTGGTGTTGGCGGCTTTTGCGGTGCCATTGACCGAAGTCGCATTCAAGTTCGGGCCAGCGGAGTATTTCTCGCTGATGGTGCTGGGCCTGATCGGCGCCATCGTGCTGGCGTCGGGCTCCATTCTCAAGGCCATCGGCATTGTTCTTCTGGGGCTGCTGCTGGGTCTGGTCGGCACCGACGTGAACTCCGGTGTGGCGCGGTTCAGTTTAGACATTCCCGAGTTGACAGACGGCATCGGCTTCATCGTGATCGGTATGGGTGTGTTCGGTTACGGCGAAATCATCAGCAACCTGGGCAAAAGCGAGAGCGAGCGCCAGGTTTTTGCGGCCGAGGTCAAGGGGTTGATGCCGACACGGGAAGACTTTCGCAACATGTTGCCGGCGGTGCTGCGCGGGACACTGCTCGGTTCGGCGCTGGGCATCCTGCCTGGTGGTGGCGCCACGATGGCGTCGTTTGCCGCCTACACGGTCGAAAAGAAGGCCAAGATGCGCCCGGGTGAAATTCCGTTTGGCAAGGGCAACATCCGTGGTGTCGCAGGTCCCGAGTCGGCCAACAACGCTGCTTCGCAGACCTCATTCATCCCGTTGCTGGCGTTGGGTATCCCGCCCAACGCGGTGATGGCGCTGATGGTGGGCGCGATGACGATCCACAACATCCAGCCGGGACCGCAGGTGATGACCAGCAATCCGGAGCTGTTCTGGGGCCTGATTGCATCGATGTGGATTGGCAACGCGATGCTGATCATTCTGAACCTGCCGCTGATCGGCATCTGGATCAAATTGCTGACGGTGCCTTATCGCTGGTTGTTCCCGGCCATCGTGTTGTTCTGTGCGATCGGCGTGTATTCGATCAACAACAATACCTTCGATATCTGGATGGTTGCGATCTTCGGCGTGGTCGGTTACGTGTTCATCAAACTCGGCATCGAACCGGCGCCGCTGCTGCTCGGTTACGTGCTGGGCCCGATGATGGAGGAAAGTCTGCGCCGTGCGTTGCTGCTCTCGCGCGGTGACTGGAGCGTGTTCGTGACCCGCGGCCTGTCGGCCAGCCTGTTGGCGGTGGCGGCCTTGCTGCTGGTGATCCTGCTGCTGCCCGCGGTCAAGCGCAAGCGTGAAGAGGCTTTCGTCGAGGAGTGACACGCCAGCGACGGCGTATCCGCGACAAGCGGCGCCTGCGGGCGCTGCTTTACGGTTTCGCTGGGCATTAAAGATGTCTTCGTCACCCGGGCCCGGATCCCGATGGATGTGGTTGCGGTGTGGGTCTGTGGGGCCAGCGCGTTGCCATCATCAAAAAGGCCAGTCTGGCTTCCGTTTCTTTCCGCATTATTATCGGATTGGCGTTGATGCAAACACTGCACTTGCAGTCTGATCGATTGCCCACCAACCCAACCGGAGTGTCCCCGCATGTGTTCTTCCAGAGTCAAAGCAATCCAGATCGATCAGAACGGTGGCCCTGAGCAGCTCAAGCTGGTCGACGTCACCGTGGGTGATCCGGGACCGGGCGAGATCCGGATTCGCCACAAGGCGATCGGACTCAATTTCATCGATGTCTACCAACGCACCGGTCTGTACGCATTGCCGATGCCGTTGCTCCTGGGCATGGAGGCCGCCGGCGTGGTCGAAGCGGTGGGCGACGGCGTGACGCATCTCAAGGTGGGCGACCGCGCTGCCTATGCCAGCAATCCACCGGGCAGCTACAGCGAAGCGCGGGTGATGCCCGCAAAGACGGTCTGCGTGCTGCCGGATGCGATTGCATTCGAGACCGGCGCGGCGATGATGCTCAAGGGCCTGACGGCGCAGTATCTGCTCAAGCGGACCCAGCCGCAAGGTGGTTTGCAGCGGGGTGACACCGTGCTGTTTCATGCCGCTGCCGGTGGGGTCGGGCTGATCGCCTGCCAGTGGGCCCGCGCCATGGGACTGCAACTGATCGGCACGGCAGGATCGGATGCCAAGTGTGCCTTGGCCAAGGAGCACGGCGCAGCGCATGTGATCAATTACACCAGGGAGGACTTCCTGGCGCGCGTCAAGGACATCACCGGTGGCAAGGGCGTGAAGGTGGTGTACGACTCGGTTGGCAAGGACACCTGGGACAAATCGCTCGATTGCCTTTCGCCATTGGGGCTGATGGTCAGCTTCGGCAATGCATCGGGTCCGGTGCCGCCATTTGCACCCGGTATCCTGGGTAATAAAGGCTCGTTGTACGTGACCCGCCAGACCTTGTTCACGCACATCACAAGCCGCGAGACCACCCAGGCCATGGCGGACGACCTGTTTGCCGCAGTGCTCAGTGGCGATGTCACGATCCGTATCGGCCAGCGTTACCCGTTGGCCCAGGTGCAGCAGGCCCACCGTGACCTCGAGGCGCGCAAGACCACCGGTTGTTCGATCCTGACCCTGTGAGGGACTGCGGATGCACCGGTCGGCCGGCGCGAGCCGGTGCCGGTCAATCCTGCGCGTCGAGCACAGACTTTCTGAGCCGGCTCGGTGCCAATGCGCCGGCCGAGTCCAGGATCGGGTAGGCGATCGAGCAGATATGCGAGTTGATGCGCTTGAGGTCGCTGATAAGGTCCAGGTGCAGCGAACTGGTCTCGATGCTCTGCATCGTCTTGTCGGCCAGTCGCCCCAGGTGGGTGGAGGCGTATTCGCGCTCGAGCTCGCGAAAAATCGTTTTCTCCTCGATCAGCTTCTGGGCGTCACGCATGTTGCCGTGCAGGAACACGCTCATGCCCAGTTGCAGGTTCTCCACCAGGTGGGCATGCAATACGCTGATCTCCTTGATGCCGGCTTCTGAAAACTCGCGCCCGGTCTTGATCTTCTTGTCCTCGATATCGAGCAGGATCCGTTCGACGATGTCGCCGATCTGCTCCATGTTGATCGTGAAGCTGATGATGTCGGTCCAGCGCTGGCCTTCACTGTCGCTGAGCGCTTCGCGCGAGATCTTGGTCAGGTAGTACTTGATGTCCGAATACAGTTCGTCGACGGTGTCGTCCAGCTTGCGCAGTTCCAGCGACAGGGCACTGTCGTTGTTCTTGATCACGCGCATCATGCCGGTCAGCATGGTTTCGACCACGTCGGCCTGGTGCATGGCCTCGCGTACGGCGCAGGAGATGGCCAGCGAGGGTGTCGCCAGCGCGGTGGGATCGAGGTGACGCTGGCGGCCGGCGACGGTGGAGACTGCCGACTTGGGCAGCAACATCTGGCATAAGCGCGCGATGTAGGAGGTCACTCCGATGAAGACGAAGCCAACCACCAGGTTGAAGCACAGGTGGTAGATCACCACCACGGTGGAGGCATCGGGCAACCATTCGCCGAGATAACGAACCCACAATCCGACAAATGGCGCTGCAATGGCGATGCCGATGATCTTGAAAATCAGATTGCCCAGAGGGACCTGACGTGTCTCGATATTGGTGCCCAGGGTGGTCAACACACCGAGCAGACCACTGCCCAGATTAGCCCCGAGTACCAGGCCCAGGGCGACGTCCAGCGGAATGACTTGGGTGGTAGCCAGAGTGGCGGTGAGCAGCACCATGGCCAGGCTGGAGTAACACATCACCGTCAGCATCGTGCCTGCGAAGATCTCGAGCATCAGGTCGCTGGTGAGCGACGCCAGCAAGGCCTTGACTGCCGGTGCCTGCGTCAACACCCTCGCCGATTGGGATACCAGGCTCAACGCCAGCAGCATCAGGCCAAGACCAATCAGGATGCGACCGACACGACCGACGGTGGTTGCCTGGCGTGCAACGTACATCACCACACCGAGGAAGATGAACAAGGGCGACAACCACGACAGGTCGCGCGAGAAAACGACAGCCATCAAACTGGTACCGACGTCGGCACCCAACATCACTACCAGCGCAGCGTCCAACGACATCAGGCTCTGGCCGACGAATGAGGCAACGATGAGTGCCGTGGCGGTACTTGACTGCACCAGCGCTGTAACACCCAGACCTGACATGAACGCGGTGGGCCGGTTGCGCACGCTCTTGGACAGTATGTTGCGCAGATTCGCGCCAAACACCCGCAGTATCCCCGTACGTACCAGTTGAGTGCCCCACACCAGCAGGGCAATCGCAGCGAGAAGGTTGAGCAGGTGGGTCAAGTTGTCTTTTTCAGCGAGCGCGGCGAACCCGCAACAGTTCGTCCAGGATCATAGTGGCCGCCCCAATAGTAATCGCGCTGTCGGCTATGTTGAAAGAGGGGAAATACCAGTGCTGGTAGTGGAACTGCAGAAAATCCACGACATAACCATGCACCATCCGGTCGATCACGTTGCCGATCGCGCCGGCCAGGATACAGGCCATGGCGAATGCAAACAGCCGCTGGCCCGGATGGGACTTGAGCATCCAGACGATGAACACGGCCGCAACCACGCCAATGGCCGTGAAAAACCAGCGCTGCCAACCCGACGCGCCAGCCAGGAACGAAAAGGCCGCGCCTTCGTTGTGCACCCGCACCAGGTTGAAGAAGCTGGTCACGCGCAGACTGTCGCCCAGCGCGAAGTATCCCAGCACCATGATCTTCGTGAACTGGTCGATGATCAGGATCAGCAGTGACAGGCCCAGCCAGGGCAACAATTCACCGACGCTACCTTGGGACCGGCCCGACTTCATGCGATGCTGCGCACTTCACCAGCACCGAACAGGTTGCTGGTGCAGCGCGCACACAGGCCCGGGTGCGCCGGATCGTGACCGACGTCTGCGCGGTAGTGCCAGCAGCGTTCGCACTTCGGTTCTGCCACCGGCACGGGCGTGGTTGTCAAGGACGGGCCCGGAGTGACGCTGGCGGCCGAGGTGATGAACACAAAACGCAGGTCATCTCCCAGGCTTTGCAACGCGCTCAGCATGGCAGCATGGCTATCTGCCGGAACGGTGATGTCCAGCCGTGCCTGCAGCGACGAACCGACTTTGCCGGACTCGCGCAAGGCCTCGATTTCCTTGTTGGCCATGTCGCGGACCGAGCGGATCAGGCTCCATTTTTCGAGCAGGGCGTCATCTGGTGGCGCCATCTCGGCAAACGTGCTGGTGAAGATCGACGCCCGGTTGGCGCGGGGAATCTTGTCGGCGGCCGACAAGACGCTCCAGGCTTCCTCGGCGGTGAAACTCAGGAACGGCGCCATCCAGCGCAACATCGCCTGGGTGATCTGCCAAACGGCGGTCTGGCCTGAACGCCGTGCATGGGAGTTGGCAGCGGTGGTGTAGAGCCGGTCTTTCAGGATGTCGAGATAAAACGCGCCCAGGTCTTCGCTGCAATAGATCTGCAGTTTGGCCACCACCGGGTGGAATTCGAACACCTTGTAGTGGGCCAGGATGTCGGCCTGCAGTTGTGCTGCCCGCGACAACGCATAACGGTCGATCTCCAGCATGTCCTGCGGCGCCACTGCATCGGTGGCGGGGTCGAAATCGCTGGTATTGGCGAGCAGGAATTTCAGCGTGTTGCGGATGCGCCGATAGGTGTCGACGACCCGTGCCAGGACCTTGTCGTCGCCGGCGATGTCGCCCGAGTAGTCGCTGGCGGCGACCCAGAGCCGGATGATCTCGGCGCCGAGTTTTTTCGAGGTCTCCTGCGGATCGACGCCGTTGCCCTGGCTCTTGCTCATCTTGCGGCCCTGGCTGTCGACGGTGAAACCGTGTGTCAACAGGCCGCGGTACGGCGCGCGGTCGTACATGGCGCAGGCGGTCAGCAACGAGGAGTGGAACCAGCCGCGGTGCTGGTCGTGACCCTCCAGGTACAGGTCGGCCTCTGGGCCGCTGGCGTGGCCGCTGCCCGGGTGGGAACCCTTGAGCACGGTCGTGTGGGTGGTTCCGGAGTCGAACCAGACCTCCAGGATGTCGTTGCTCTTGGTGTAGTGGCGCGCGTCTTCCTCGCCCAGGATCGACTCGATGCTGGCCTTGCTCCAGGCCTCGATGCCGCCGCGTTCGACCATGTCGGCGGCCTGGTCGAGGATCTCCATCGTGCGCGGATGCAACTCGCCGCTGTCCTGGTGCAGGAAAAACGGCAGCGGCACTCCCCAACTGCGCTGGCGGCTGATGCACCAGTCCGGCCGGCCGGCGATCATGTCGCGCAAACGGGTACGGCCGTTCTCCGGGTAGAACGCGGTCTGCTCGATCGCGTCCAGCGCCAGTTGGCGCAAGGTCTTGGGCGCCTTGTCCTTCGTGAAAACACCGACACCTTCGTCCATGCGAATGAACCACTGGGCCGCCGCGCGGTAGATCACCGGCGTCTTGTGCCGCCAGCAATTCGGGTAGCTGTGGCTGATGTGGGTGGTGGCAAACAGGCGGCCGGACTCGCCCAGCACCTCGATGATGCGTGGGCAGGCTTTCCAGATGTTCATGCCGCCGAACAGGGGCAGTTCGGCTGCGTATTGGCCATTGCCCTGCACCGGGTTGAGGATGTCGGTCAGCGCCATGCCATGCGTAACGCAGCTGTTGAAGTCCTCCACACCGTAGGCGGGTGATGAATGCACCAGGCCGGTTCCGTCGTCGGCGGTGGCGTAGTCGGCCAGGTATACCGGGGCGCGGCGGTCGTAACCGGGGTCCACATGGGCCAGTGGGTGATGGAATTCGATGCCCGCCAGCGCCTTGCCGGCTGTCGTGGCCAGCACCGTGCCGGTCAGTTGGTAGCGCTCCAGGCACTGCGTGACCAGGCTGGCCGCCAGCAGCAGCAGCCCGCGTTCGGTGTCGACCAGGGCATAGTCCAGCTCGGGATTGAGGTTGAGTGCCTGGTTGGCCGGGATGGTCCAGGCGGTGGTGGTCCAGATCACCGCGAATGCCTGCTTTGACAAAGAGGCCAGGCCGAAAGCCTCTGCCAGCCGCTCGGGCTGTGCGCACAGGAATCCGACATCGAGCGTCTGCGAATTCTTGTCGGCATACTCGATCTCAAATTCCGCCAGCGAGGAACCGCAGTCGAAACACCAGTACACCGGCTTGAGCCCGCGGTAGACGAAACCGCGCTCGATCACCCGTTTGAAGGCACGGAGTTCCTCGGCTTCGTTCTTGAAGTCCATTGTGCGGTACGGATGGTCCCATTCACCGAGTACGCCCAGGCGCTTGAAGTCGGCCATCTGTAGTGCGATCTGTTCGGTGGCAAAGGCACGGCTCTTGGCCTGCATTTCATCGCGCTGGAGGTTGCGCCCGTATTTTTTTTCGATCGCGTTCTCGATCGGCAGGCCATGGCAGTCCCAGCCCGGGATGTAGGTCGCGTCGAATCCTTCGAGCTGGCGCTCCTTGACGATCATGTCCTTGAGGATCTTGTTGACCGCATGGCCCAAGTGAATGTGGCCATTGGCGTAGGGCGGTCCGTCGTGCAGGATGAATTTTGGTGCGCCCCGCCTGGCGTCGCGCAACTGCTTGTAGATGCCTTTCTCGTCCCATTCGCGGGTCCAAACCGGCTCGCGTTTGGGCAGGTCCCCGCGCATCGGAAATGGTGTTTCAGGAAGGTTCAGGGTGTTACGGTAATCGGCTTTGTCGGTCATGGTGCTGGGCCCGCGATTGGGCGCGGGCATCCTGAATGCGGTGTGATGGGACGGGCCGGGCGAGGGGGAGGTCCGTCCGGCATTGTTTTCGCTCGGGCGAAACGCCTCGGACCCGATGCCGGCGCGGCGCTCGGGCGAGGCCTTTCGCCCACTAAATTCGGTCGCGCGTGGTCTGCCGGTGGGTTTGCGCGTGATTGGACGCGAAATACGCGCGTGCCGCGTCGCGGTCCCGGGCGATGCCGCGCTCGAGCGCCTCCAGGGAGTCGTACCGGAGTTCGTCGTGCAATTTGTGCAGCAGTTCCACCCGGATGAGTTTACCGTAGCCATGGTCTTGGTCCCATCTGGCGGGCCAGTCCAGGCAATGGGTTTCGAGCAGCACCCGTCCGCCATTGACGTCGTTCGGATCGAGAGAGGGGCGTATGCCCAGATTGGCGACGCCGGGCTGCGGCGCCTCGCCCAGGCCATGCACCAACACGACGAAGATGCCGCTGGCGGCCGGCTTCCAGTGCGCAAATCGCAGATTCAGCGTCGGAAAACCCAGTTCCCGACCGAGTTTGCGACCGTGCACGACATGGCCCGAAATTCGGTACGGGTGTCCGAGCAGTCGTTCCGCGTCGGCCATTCGTCCGGCGGCGAGCGCCTCACGCACGGCCGAACTGGAAACCCGCAAACCATGGACTTCGTAACTGTTCATGCGCGCCACATCGAAACCATGTGACACGCCGGCGGCATCGAGCATGGCGTAGTCACCGGCACGGTGGGTTCCAAACCGAAAATCGTCACCGACCAGCACATAGCGTGTGCGCAACCCCTGCACCAGCACCGACGTGATGAAGTCCTGCGGAGCTTGCGCCGCCAATGCGGCGTTGAATGGCATCACCACGGTCTGGTCCACGCCGCAATGGGCCAGGTCGAGCAGTTTGTCGCGCACGCTCCCGATGCGCGCTGGCGCGTGTTCCGGGTGGCCTGAGGCAGCGGCGAAGAAGTCGCGCGGATGGGGCTCGAATGTCAATACGCAGCTCTGGATCCCGCGCTGGGCCGCTTCAGCCCGCAACAAGGCGAGCATGGCCTGGTGGCCGCGGTGTACGCCATCGAAGTTGCCGATCGTGAGGGCACACGCGGGTGCCAGGTTGGCATGTTGCAGGCCGCGAAAGACATTCATGTGGCAGGGTGTGTGTATTTTTGGGGCGTGCAGCGGCCGCCGTCATGGCGTTTTTTCCGGGCGCGGGGGAACGGAAAACAGGTATATTGTGTCCCACCGTTACATGGCCTCGTCTGCCTCGGTCCAGATGGACCGCCGCAGCCGGTTCCAGCATTGCAAGCTGCTGTTGCAGGAGGGATATCTTGAAAGTGTTGAAGCTCTCGGCCCAGGGGCTGCCGCAGTCCTGGATTTCGCTTGAACAGGCCGTGATCCACTACGCCTCCGGAGAGGTGCGTTGGGAGTCGGGAGGCGAAGTGGCCGTGTTCCACGGCGGGTACAACGCGTTGACCGGAGCGCAATCGATCGTCGCGGTGAACAGCATCATCGGTACCAAGGGTGTTCCCAACATCGATCCCTTCCACCTCAAACCGAGCCTGACCAACAGCAAGTTGTTCGCCCGCGACCGCAACATCTGCGCCTACTGTGGCGAGCTACACCACGAAGAGACCTTGACGCGGGAACACATCGTGCCGTTTGCCCAACAGGGCGTGGATACCTGGATGAACGTCGTGACGGCCTGCCGTCCGTGCAACCACCGCAAAAGCAACCGGACTCCGGAACAGGCGCACATGCCCTTGCTGTACACACCCTATGTGCCCAGCCTGTGGGAGGACTTCATCTTGCGCAACCGCCGCATCCTGGCAGACCAGATGGAGTTCCTGATGACCCACCTTCCCAAATCCTCGCGCCTGATGGCCTGATGCCCTTCAGGCCGCTATCAGCGGCGGCGCGTCGACTGACCAGAAAGTGGCATCCGTCGTTGCGCGCTTGTCGGCAGCGCCTTCCCGATCGAGCAGGAAGAAGGTGCACATGGGTTCCTTGCCCTTGACTGCAATCGTGCCCCGGCATTCGAACCGATGCTGCCGTCGCAAAAGCTGCCACACAGCGGCGGACACCTGGACCTTGCCGGGTTGACCGGTCGACTCCATGCGGCTGGCGATGTTGACCGCATCGCCCCAGACATCGTAATGCAGGCGCTTGACACCGATGACACCGGTGATGGCCGGGCCGACGTGCATGCCGGCCCGTATTGCCAGCGTATGGCCGCTGCGACGGTTGTAATCCGCCACCGCCGTGAGCATGTCCAGCGCGAGCTCTGCCACCGGGCTGACGGCGTCCTTGGCGATCACCATGTAGGCGTCGCCGATCGTCTTGATCTTTTCGACTCCATGGCGATCGACCAGCGCGTCGAACTCGGAAAACACGGCATCCAGCACGCGCAACACGGTATCGGGGGGATGGGTCGCCGAGAAATGGGTGAAACCGACAATGTCGACGAACAACACGGCGACGCGGTCGTGCTTTTGCGCCGCCACCGTATTGCGACGCTTGAGTTCGTTGGCAACGGGCATCGGGAAGGCGTTGAACAAAACCGCGTCGGCGCGCGCGCGTTCAAGCTCGACGAGGCATTTTTCATCGTAAAGAGCGCGGCTCATCGCCATCAAGTGCGCGTCCAGCAACAAGGCGACCACGGCCAGTGCGCCGAGGTTGATCGCCGCCCCGCTGGTATAGAACATGCTGCTGCCGTCAAACCACAATACCGACACCAGCAGGCTTGTCGTGCTCGCAAGGCCCAGCGCCTTGCGCAGCAGGCCCGGGTAACTGAAGACGCAGACCATGGTCAGAAGAAAGATGGCGTAGGTCGACATGTCGCCGCTGAGCACCCATGAAATGAAGCCGAACCAGGTGAACAGGGCGGCACTCAGTGCCATAAAGACTGCCAGACACCGCTTGCGTGCCAGGTGGTTTGTCAGGCGCGGCGCCAGAACCAGGAAAGTGGCGAAATACAGGCCTGCGCAGGCATGCCAGGCCAGCAGGTGGATATGCTGCGGTTTGTCGCCCCAGGTGCCGTTGGCGAACAACAGCGGGTCGACCACCAACAGCATCAGTGTTGCAACCAGCAGACCCAGACGGCACAACGGTATCAACATCTGGAACGAGCGGGCAATCAGCCATCGTTCGAAGTCGATCTCGTCATTGATCGTGCGCTCAGTTGTGTGCATGAAGCCTCCCCTGCATCCATGCGATCGGCCCGGGAAGACGGGCAGACCCTCGCATGCCGATTGCCATGGTCGCGCAAACCAGCGTCAATGGCGGTTCAGCGCGCCGGGAACATGCGTCATTGGGGGGATAAATGGCGTCGGGCTACGGTGCCGATCCCCTTCGGTCGGCCGGGCGGAGTTTCAGGAACACCTCCGCCCTCACGGGCTGCGGTGCCGATCCCCTTCGGGCGGCCGGGCGGGGATCAGGCGAAAACGCCAGCCGTGTTCTGCATGCGGCCTGACACCTCGCCGAGTTGGTGCAGGCTGTCGCCAAACACGATCTCCATCTGGGTCAGGCGTTTGAAATAGTGGCTGACGATGTACTCATCGGTCACACCGATGCCGCCATGCAGTTGCACTGCCTGCTGGCCGATGAAACGCATCGATTGGCCGAGCTGGAACTTGGCGCGCGCCATTGCCGCGCGGCGCTCGGCGGGTGGGGCGTTGAGTTTGAGCGATGCGTAATAACTCATCGAGCGGGCCAGTTCGAGCTGCATCTTCATGTCGGCCACCCGGTGCTTGAGCGCCTGAAAACTGCTGATCACCACGCCGAACTGTTTGCGGGTATTCATGTAATCGACGGTGATCGCCAGCGTCTGCTCCATCACGCCGACGGCCTCGGCGCAGGTGGCCGCGATGCCGATATCGACGGCATGCTCCAGTGCAGCCATGCCTTCCTGGCTGATCAGCTGTGCCGGTGTATCTTGCAGCTGCAGTTCAGCGGCGCAGGCGCCGTCGATCGTGCCATAACCCCGGGTTGTCGCCCCCGTCGCACCACGCGCGACGAGGTACAGGCCCAGTTGTCCATCGGTCGTGGCGCTGACGATCCATGCATCGGCCTTGGCACCGGCCACGACCAGGCTTTTCGCGCCGGTCAAAGACCAGGTGTCACCCTGCCGGCTGGCCGTCGTCGTGCATGGTTCGAGCCGGTAACGGCTGGCACGCTCCTGGTAAGCGAGCGTGACAATTTTTTTGCCACTGGCGATCATCGGCGCCCATTCGGATGCCAGTGCCGGGGGTGCATAGCTGCTCAACACGGCCCCTGCGATCAAGGCCTGCGCCAGCGGTTCGAGCACGATGCCTCGACCCAGTTCCTCCATCACGACCATGCCTTCGACCGGGCCCATGCCCAGGCCTGCGTGCGCCTCGGGTACATACAGGCCGCATAGGCCCAACTCGGCGAGTTCGCGGTAGGCCTCGGCCGAAAAACCGCCGTCGCCTGCGATGGTACGCCGACGCTCGAAGGTATAGGCCTTCTCAACCCATTTGCGCACCGCGTCGCGCAGCTGGTCCTGGTCTTCGCTGAAATCAAAATCCATGGTGTCACCTGTTGTTCAAGTAGTGCCTGCTGGCAGATCGGGCTGGCTTGGACGGGGTTGTGTTGCGCAGCTAACCCAGCACCACCTGCGCGACGATATTGCGTTGCACCTCGTTCGAGCCGCCGTAGATGGTGGTCTTGCGCATGTTCAGATAGGTCGAGGCCAGTGGCGCGCAATGCAATGCGCCGACCGCGTCGCCTTGCCAGCCCGCTTCCATGGCCTCGTGGATCAGGGGCAGGGCATACGGGCCGGCTGCCAGCATCATCAGTTCACTGTAACGTTGCTGGATCTCGCTGCCACGGATCTTGAGCAGTCCGGCGACGTCCAGCGACTGCTTGCCGGATTTTTCTGCTGCGAGCACACGCAACACCATCATCTCCAGCGCCACCACGTCAACTTCCAGCCGGGCGATCTCGTCGCGGAAGCGCAGGTCGTCATAGACGCCTTCGGCCTTGGCGATCCGCTTGAGGCGCTCGAGCTCGCGCTTGGCGCGGTTGACATCGGCGATATTGGTGCGTTCGTGGCTGAGCAGATGTTTGGCATAGGTCCAGCCCTTGTTTTCCTCGCCAATCAGGTTCTCGGCCGGCACTTCGACATTGTCGAAGAACACCTCGTTAACCTCCACGCTGCCGTCGAGTAGTCGGATCGGTCGCACGGTGACCCCGGGTGACTGCATGTCGATGAGCAGGAAGCTGATGCCGGTCTGCGGCTTGCCTTCAGTGCTGGTGCGTACCAGGCAAAAGATCCAGTCGCCGTATTGGCCCAGGGTGGTCCAGGTCTTCTGGCCGTTGACGACGTAGCTGTTGCCGCGACGCTCGGCGCGCGTCTTGAGCGAGGCCAGATCGCTGCCCGCGCCCGGCTCGCTGTATCCCTGGCTCCACCAGACTTCGCCGCTGGCAATGCCTGGCAGGAATCGCGCCTGTTGTTCGGCGTTGCCGAAAGCCATGATCACAGGTGCAACCATCACCGGTCCAAATGGGACGACCCGCGGTGCGCCGGCCAGGGCGCACTCTTCCTCGAACAGGTGCTTCTGGATCGAATTCCAGCCAGGGCCGCCAAATTCCTTGGGCCAGCCGTGACCCAACCATCCCTTCTTGCCCAGGATCCTGGCCCAGCTCTGCATGTCTTCGCGACTCAGATGCAGGGCATTGAGCACCTTGTGCGAAATGTCCTTGGGCAGGTTGGCCGCGACCCAGGCGCGGATATCCTCGCGAAACGATTGTTCTTCGGGGGTGAATGCCAAATCCATCAGGGTGACTCCAAACAGGGGTGCCATGTTGTAGCACGGTCGTTCCATTGTGCATGTCCGTGCTGCGCCAATCGGCCTGACGCCTGTCGGCAGCGATAATTTTCAGACTTATGAAGAATATCGTGATCCTGATCTCCGGCACGGGTTCCAACATGGCGGCCATCGTTCAGGCCGCGCGCCGCGATAACTGGGAATCCCGGTTGCGGGCACGTGTCGCAGCGGTCGTCAGCAACCGTCCCGAGGCGCCCGGCCTTGCCGTTGCGCAGCAGCAGGGTATTGCGACGGGTGTGGTCGACCATCGGCCGTTCCCCGATCGACAGCAGTTCGACCTGGCCTTGGGGCAGGAGATCGATCGTCACGATCCCGCCGGTCAGCCAGCACTGGTGGTGCTGGCAGGATTCATGCGTGTGCTCACGCCCGCATTTGTTGACCGGTACCAGGGTCGGCTCGTCAATATCCATCCGTCGCTGCTTCCCGCGTTCACCGGACTGCATACACACCAGCGTGCCATCGATGCCGGCTGCCGCGTCGCCGGAGCCACGGTGCACCTCGTGACGGCCGAACTCGATAACGGACCGATTCTGGCGCAGGCTGTTGTGCCGATACTGACGACGGATACCGCGCACAGCCTGGCGTCGCGGGTCGTGACCCAGGAACACCGCATCTATCCGGCAGCGATCGCCGATTTGCTGCGGCGCCGGTAACGGGCCCGACTCTCCCCAAGGCACGATCCTGCGGTCGTGCAGAGATGGCCTGCGTGGGACAATGCGCGCCATGCATCCCGCCCCCTTGTTGCAGGCCTGTACCGATCTGGTGGCGCTGATCCTCAAATTCGACCATCCTGCGGATGCGGTGGTCGCGCGGTTTTTCCGTGAGAACCGGTCACTGGGTTCCCGCGAGCGGGCCACGTTGACGCAATCCGTGTACAACGTGTTGCGCAAGAAATTGCTGTTCGAGCACCTGGCGCCATCGGGTAGCGGCGCGCGCGCCCGGCGCATGGCGATCCTGGGTTTCGATGCGCCGCGCGCGTTCCTGGACGGAGCGCTGACGGACCAGGAGAAGTCCTGGCTGGATGCCTGCAGTCAGGTGGATGCCAGTTTGCTGATGGAGCGCCATCGGCACAACCTGCCCGACTGGCTGGCGCAGCGACTCAAGGACGAAGTGGCGCAGGACTTCTGGCCACTTGCGGCGAGCCTGAATGAGGTGGCGCCGCTGGATCTGCGCGTCAATTTGCTCAAAGCCAAACGCACGGACGTGCAAAAAGCCTTGTCGAGCGCTGGCATTGCATCGGAGCCGACACCGTATTCGCCATGGGGACTGCGGGTACAGAGCAAACCGGCGCTGACCCGGTTGGACGCCTTTGTGCGCGGCGACTTCGAGATCCAGGATGAAGGCTCGCAGCTGCTGGCCCTGCTGGTCGATGCGCGGCGTGGCGAGATGGTGGTGGATTTTTGCGCCGGTGCCGGCGGCAAGACACTGGCACTGGGTGCCGCGATGCGCAGCACGGGCCGGCTCTATGCGTTCGACACCTCGGCGCATCGGCTGGACGCGCTGAAGCCGCGGCTTGCGCGTAGCGGCTTGTCCAATGTCCACCCGGTGGCTATCAGCCATGAACGCGACGATCGCATAAAGCGCCTGGCCGGCAAGATCGACCGCGTATTGGTCGATGCACCGTGTTCGGGCCTGGGTACCTTGCGTCGCCACCCGGATCTCAAATGGCGCCAGGACGAAACGGTGGTGGCTCAGATGGCGGTCACCCAGGCGGCGATTCTTCACAACGCGTCGCGCCTGCTCAAATCCGGCGGACGTCTGGTGTACGCCACCTGCAGTCTGTTGCGGCAGGAGAATGAGGACATTGCAAACGCCTTTTCCGCTACCCATGCTGACTATGAGCCATTGCGCGTGAGCGACATATTGGCCGAGTTGAAGGTTGAAAAGGCTGAGACCTTGTGCCACGAAGACTTGAACGGCGCATCGTTTTTGCGCCTTTGGCCACATCGCCATGCGACAGACGGGTTTTTTGCGGCGATTTGGCAAAAAAAGAGCGTGTGATCGCTTGTTTTGCTTACCTATGTGCATAGATGAGGATTTGACTAGGTGAAACACCGCGCAAAGCTTAAAATGCAGGGTTGCCTTGGCGTGTCACGGATGGAGCTCATCCATGTACGCGCACGGTTTATCGCATATTGAATGAAGAGAGACGAAAACGATGTTGCTACCTGATTGGGCTGTCCTCAACGCTATTGTGGAATGGTTGTCGCACGGCTTGTGGAATCTGACCTGGTGGGAAATTGTCCTGTACACCCTGGTCACGACCCATATCACGATCGTCAGTGTCACGATCTACCTTCACCGCCATCAGGCACACCGTGCGATGGACCTGCATTGGATCCCGGCGCATTTCTTCCGGTTCTGGTTGTGGATCGGCACTGGTCAGGTGACCCGTGAATGGGTCTCCATCCACCGCAAACACCACGCCAAATGCGAGACCGTGGACGATCCGCACAGCCCGGTAGCCCATGGCATCAAGAAGGTGTTCTGGCAAGGCGCCGAGTTGTACCGGGCCGAGTCCAAGAATCAGGAGACCTTGAAAAAATACAGCCAGGGTTGTCCGAACGATTGGCTCGAGCGTAATCTGTATTCGCGTTTCAGCTGGCAGGGCGTGGGCCTGATGCTAATGCTGGACCTTGCCTTGTTCGGCGCTGCCGGCCTGGCTGTCTGGGCGGTCCAGATGGTGTGGATTCCGTTCACTGCGGCGGGCGTCATCAACGGGATCGGGCACTACTGGGGCTATCGCAACTTCGAGGCGGCAGATGCCAGCACCAATATTGTGCCCTGGGGTATTCTGATTGGCGGCGAGGAACTGCACAACAACCACCACACCTACCCGACATCGGCCAAGTTCTCCGTCAAGCCGTACGAGTTCGACATCGGATGGATCTACATCAAGCTGATGTCAAAAGTCGGTCTGGCACGCGTCAAGAAGACGCCACCAAAATTGCAGCTCGGGGACATACGTCCGGTTGCCGACGAGAAGACGCTTGAGGCTTTGATTGCCCACCGGTACGAAGTCATGGCGGGGTACGCCAAGGATTTGCGCCGCGCTTGCGGCGCCGAACTGGCGGCGATCAAGGCCAAACACGGTGACGTGTCGGTTCTGGTAGCGGCCAAACGCTGGTTGCCCCGTGATGCGGACAAGGTTCCTGCGACTGCCGCACCGCAACTGGCCCTGGCACGTGCGGCCCACCCGGCCCTGGACAAGATGGTGACGATGCGGGAAGAACTACGCCAACTTTGGCTCAACACCTCCCAGTCACGCGAGCAACTGGCCAGTGACCTGCAAGCCTGGTGTCATCGTGCCGAGAGCAGCGGCATTGCTGCCTTGCGCGAGTTCTCCTTCAAGTTACGCGCTGTCCGCGCCTGAGTCCGAGGTCGGCGGTTCGTCTGCGTCACTCCACTACGTGTCATCGAAAAAGCCCGGCTCAGCCGGGCTTTTTGTTGTGTGCGTCGTCGCGAGGCAGAAAAAAGCCCGGCTGAACCGGGCTTGTCCCAAAGTGGATGCAGGCCGAATTACTTCAGCTTGATCTCTTTGTATTCGACGTGTTTGCGCGCCTTAGGGTCAAATTTCTTGATCAGCATCTTTTCCGGCATGGTCTTCTTGTTCTTGCTGGTCGTGTAGAAATGACCCGTGCCGGCGGTGGATTCGAGCTTGATTTTTTCGCGGGTGCCTTTGGTTGCCATGGTGTGTTCCTTCAGTCAGTGGAGTGCGTTGCTGTCGCGGTAGTCATGCGATGAGCGTGCAATCGAATCAGGTATCAAGCCTGTCCGCGGGCACGCATGTCGGCCAGAACGGACTCGATGCCTTTTTTGTCGATCAGGCGCAAGGCGGCGCTGGAGACCCGCAGGCGAACCCAGCGATTTTCCGTCTCGACCCAGAACCGGCGATATTGCAGGTTGGGCAGGAATCGGCGCTTGGTCTTGTTGTTGGCGTGGGAAACATTGTTTCCGACCATCGGGCCTTTGCCCGTTACTTCACATACACGTGCCATGTGGACACTCCATCAGTCTGCGCAATCACACGGAGCGTGTGTTGCGTATTCGTTAACAGCTTTCGCCGCACCTCGCCACCGGAACCGGTTGGCGGTAGTTGGACTGGGCACCTTCCGAGAGGTGGCCAGCCCTGAAATTTCGCCGGTATTGTTCTGCTGCCAGGGCAATTTCGGGAAAGCCTTGGATTATAGCCAGCAATTTTGCGGCTATAGCGCCGGGAATGCCCTCCGTGGTCAGCCCTGCTCCAGAAAACGCTGCGCGTCCAGGGCGGCCATGCAGCCGGTGCCGGCGCTCGTGACGGCCTGGCGGTAGACATGGTCCTGTACGTCGCCGGCAGCAAAGACACCCGGAACGCTGGTCATCGTGGCCATGCCCTTGAGTCCGGACTGGGTCACGATATATCCTCCGACCATCTCCAGCTGTCCATTGAAGATATCTGTGTTGGGGGCGTGGCCGATCGCAATGAAGCAGCCGGTCAATGCAAGGTTCTCCAGTGCGCCGTCGATCGTGCTCTTGATCCGTACACCGTTGACGCCGGAGGCGTCGCCCAGCACCTCATCGAGCGTATGGTGCGTCTTGAGTTCGATCTTGCCGGTGCCGACCTTCTCCATCAGTTTGTCGATCAGGATGGCCTCGGCCTTGAACGTGTCGCGGCGGTGAATCAGGTAGACCTTGCTGGCGATATTGGACAGGTACAGCGCTTCTTCGACCGCGGTATTGCCGCCACCAACGACACAACAAACCTGGTCGCGGTAGAAAAAACCGTCACAGGTCGCGCAGGCCGAAACACCTTTGCCCATGAAGGCGGTTTCAGACGGCAATCCCAGGTACTTGGCCGACGCACCGGTGGCGATGATCAGGGCGTTGCAGGTGTAGTTGGCGCTGTCTCCGCTCAGACGAAACGGGCGCTCCGAGAGATCTACGGTGTGGATATGGTCGAATACGATCTCGGTGTTGAATCGTTCGGCATGTTCCAGGAAGCGCTGCATCAGATCAGGGCCTTGCACACCATCGACGTCGGCCGGCCAGTTATCGACGTCGGTCGTGGTCATCAGTTGCCCACCCTGCGCGATGCCGGTGATCAGCATCGGTTTGAGGTTGGCGCGCGCGGCATACACCGCGGCGGTATAGCCAGCGGGTCCGGAGCCCAGGATGAGGACGCGGGCGTGTTTGGTGTCGGTCATGGTGCAAGGCAAATAGGACAGGGGGGGACACAGCGCGAAACGTGTGAAGCCGACAAATGTGTCGGCTGGAAATAGAATCACGCACAATACGAGGTTAGCATCAGTCCCGATTGTAGAAAGCGGACTTATTTCCTGGAAGGAACCACGGATGTCGATGTTGAGCAACCTTGATCTGATATGCAGGGTCCCTTTGTTCGCTATGCTGACACCGTCCCAGGCCGAGGCATTGGCCGGCGCGGTCACCAAGCGGCGTTTCAAGCGGGGCGAATTCCTGGTGGAACAGGGCAAACGGTGCGAATCCTTGTTCATTTTGCTGGCAGGCCGTGCCCGGGTGGTGGTCACTGACAGCCGCGATCGGGAAGTCATCCTGGCGACGATGCACCCGGGCGACTATGTGGGGGAGATGAGCCTGATCGACCATGAGCCCCATTCGGCGTCAGTGGAGGCTGAAGTGCAGACCGACGCTCTGGTGCTCGGCGGTGCTGAATTCAACCGATGTCTGTCCGAAAACGCAACCACGGTGGCCGCAGTGATGAAGGGCCTGGTGCGGCGCTTGCGCAGTGCAGACCGCAAGATCGAGTCGCTGGCGTTGGTGAACGTCTACGGTCGGGTCGCAAATGTGCTGATGGACAGTGCGCCGGCCGACGAAAACAACGAACGTGTGATCCGCGACAAGATCTCCCGCCAGGACATCGCCAAGATGGTTGGTGCCTCCCGCGAGATGGTGAGCCGGGTGATGAAGGATTTCGAGGAGCAGGGTTTTGTCGAAACCCGTGAGGATGGCTGTCTGATCATCAAGGATCGCCGACTCAAACCCCGGTAATGCCGTGTCTGGCCGCGTCGGACATGACGGCGTCGGGTAAGCTCGACCCAAACAGTTGATGCATGACTTATTCTCTTGATACCCTGACGCCCCGCAAGCGGTCGAAGCAGGCGTCGTCCCCCGCTACCTCTCCCCCCACCGGTTTTGGCAAGTT
>CAJDWO010000010.1_pt2 | contig 29078 bp, 23 predicted proteins | sample 7391601 | NCBI WGS metagenome assembly CAJDWO01 (sample SAMEA7055735, study PRJEB34461) | soil metagenome | biome: terrestrial ecosystem; feature: Peninsula; material: soil | place: Antarctica | collected 2016 | reverse complement strand
GACCTCAAGGCCGATGAAGCTGGCACCGATCACGACCGCGCGCTTGGCTTTTTGCGCGGCGGCCACCAGAGTGTCGCAATCGGCGGCGGTGCGCAGGTAATGCACGTGCGGCAGGTCGGCACCGGGCAGATCGAGGAGGCGAACAGGCTCAGCACCCGTCGCCAGCAGCAGCGCGTCGTATCCTTGCCGGCTGCCGTCTTCGAGCTCGATATGTCGTGCGGCCACGTCGATGCGGGCGACGCGCACGTTCAGCCGCAGATCGATCTGCTGGTCGCGGTAGAACTGGGCCGAGCGCGGTGGCGTGACTTCCGCTGCGCCGGTACCCGCGAGAGCGCCTTTGGACAGGTTCGGCCGGTCGTACGGTGGAGAGGCATCGGCGCTGAGCATCGTGATGCTGCCCGCGTACCCGAGCTGACGCAGCATTTCCGCGGCAGCGTTGCCGGCGCCACCGCCGCCGACGATGACGATCGACTCGGGCGGCGTGCTTGGAGTGGCTGGCAGCTCGGATCTCGGATGCTCGAGCTTCTCGCCCACATAGACGACACCGTCTCGCTGTTCGACTTTCCAGCAAGTGATCGGGGTCAGCGCCGGCGCACGCAGAACCTCGCCATTGCGCAAGCTGAAACAAGCGTGGTGCCAGGGGCAACGCACGGTATCTCCGACCAGCAGCCCATCCGCCAGCGGCGCGCCGTAGTGCGTGCAAGTAGCACCGACGGCCTGAACGAGATCACCGTGGCGCACCAGGAGCACCGCTTCGCCATGGGCATGCCCAAGCAGTAGCGCTCCGTCCTCGACGGAGGCGAGCGGAACTCCTCGGGCGAAATTGGCACCAGTGAGTGCGGCATTGGCTTCAGTCACGGTAGCTCCTTCGCCAGGAACCTCCCGACGCGTAACACAGTGTTGACGCTCCGGCCGGCGTTCGTCTGTACGCCAGCGGACGTAGCGGTCGCGCTCAGCGCAAGACGCCGAGCACATAATCGTGTGGCCGCCTCGCTTGGCATCGGCGCATCAGCTGGTAGACCGCGAGCACGTGCACCAGCACCGCTGCGAGCGCCGAGCGGCTGTAGGCCGGATCGACGTCGATTACGACGCAGCCGCCTGTCTCGCTTCACGCAACTTCGGATCGTTGCGCAGGTGACCAGATGGCCGCACGCCCCACCAGGCCTTGACGGCGGCGATGCGGTCACGCTGACCGGGAGCGTGGACAGTGACCGAGAAAAGTGGGACGTGGAGGGTGCCGTACGCCTCATGACAAGATTCCAGCTTGGGCGGCCAAAGCGGCTTTGTCAGTGCGGTGGCGCACAGTCCCGGCGAAACATGTCGAGCTATAAGGCAACTTGCGCTCCCGCTCCCGCGGCGGTATGGTCATTGCTCGTATGGGGATGCATGGGCTCGCATCGATTGCACGCCGCCCGGAGGCCGATACTTCCCGCCTCGACCCGCGTGGCCAAGCGTAGAACGCGTGTGCGTCGGCTTTTCGGCCGGCGTCTTTTCAGCACATGGAGACACTATGGCCAACCGCTCTGCACCTTCCCCCACCGAGCCCGAAGTCTTCGACGCGATCGTGATCGGCACCGGCCAATCCGGGCCGGCGCTCGCTGTGCGGCTCGCCGATGCCGGCAAGAAGACCGCGATCCTCGAGCGCAATCTCGTCGGCGGCACCTGCGTTAACGACGGCTGCATCCCGACCAAGACGCTGATCGCCAGCGCGCGGGCCGCGCATGTCGCCCGCCGCTGCGCCGAGTTCGGCGTCGAGATCGGCGGCCCGGTGCGGGTCGACATGGCCACCGTCAAGGCGCGCAAGGACGCGGTCGTGAAGAAATCGGTCGCAGGCGTCACCGACTGGATCGGCAATCGCGCCAACCTCGAGCTGATCCACGGCCAGGGCCGTTTCGAAGCGGCGCACCGCGTTCGCGTCGGCGAGCGCGTGCTGAGCGCGCCACAGATCTTCATCGACACCGGCGCCCGCGCTTCGGTGCCGAAAATCGCGGGCCTCGACGACGTCGCATTCCTCACCAACACCGGCATGATGGAGCTCGACGTTCTGCCCGAGCATCTGGTAATCGTCGGCGGCAGCTACATCGGGCTCGAATTCGCGCAGATGTATCGACGTTTCGGCAGCCGCGTCACAGTGATCGAAAAGGGCTCGCGGCTGATCGCGCGCGAGGACGACGAGGTCTCGGAGGCGATCCGGACCATCCTCGTGGGTGATGGCATCAGCGTCCGCCTGAACGCCGAATGCCTGTCGGTCAAGCCGGGCGGGGCTGGCGTCGCGGTGCAGCTCGGCTGCAACGACGAGCCGCATGAGATCGTCGGCTCGCACCTGCTCATCGCCGTGGGCCGGCGCCCCAACACCGATGACCTGGGCTGCGAAGGCGCCGGCCTCGCGCTCGACGAGCACGGCTACATCGTCGTCGACGATCAGCTCCGCACCAGCGTGCCGGGCATCTGGGCGATGGGTGACGTGAATGGCCGCGGTGCGTTCACGCATACCTCGTACAACGACTACGAGATCGTCGCCGCCAATCTGTTCGACGGCGACCCGCGCCGGGTCAGCGACCGGATCACGACTTACGCACTTTTCATCGATCCGCCGCTCGGGCGCGCCGGCATGACGGAGCGCGAGGTGCGGGCCTCAGGGCGCAAGGCGCTGGCCGCAACGATGCCGATGACGCGGGTCGGCCGTGCCGTCGAGCGCGGCGAAACCGCCGGCTTCATGAAGATCGTCATCGATGCCGAAACGAAGAAGATTCTGGGCGCGGCGCTGCTCGGCATCGAAGGTGACGAAGTGATCCATTCGATTCTCGACGTCATGTACGCCGGTGCGCCGTACACCGTGATCCAGCGAGCGATGCACATCCACCCGACGGTGTCGGAGCTCATTCCGACCTTACTCAGCGAATTGAAGCCGCTGGCCTGACGTGCACCGAATAGGAAACCACATGACGTTGCAACACACGATCTGGGATGTGCCGATTCCGGCCGGCAGTCTTTGCGTGGTCGAAGGCGAATACCGCTCCGAGGATGGGCTCGTTCGCGGATGCGTACAGCAGACGTTGCCGGACCGGACGTCCAGCACGCCGGTGCCACTCGTTGCCCCTGTCATAGCGACGCCCTTGAAGAGCAATGCCGCGGCTGCGGTACGTCAGTCGAGTACCGGCTCAACGCCCGCGTCACGAATTCGCCATTCCGGTGCTCACACTAATCCCCCCGGCGCATAGCACAGTGTCGATGTCGGTCAAGGTCGGGCCCACGCAAGGAGCGTTCGCACATGCCAAGTTCTACGACCACGCCAGGTCCAACAGACGCCCGCGCTATCGCGTCAGTCGACGCTGCGTTCCACGGAAGTGACGGTGTCGGCACCCGGAATCGAAGTCCTATCGCGGCTCAATGGCTGGCGTATGCGTTCCTCTCGTGAAGACGCATCGTTAACGGCGTTGGCCGATCGGCCCGACAGCCTGCGCGCCATTCTGTGGGCGCTGGCCGCGAACGCCTCGATCAGGATCGCCAAGCTGGCGGCCGCGCTGTTCAGCGGTTCGGGCGCGATGCTCGCGGAGGCGCTGTACTCGATTGCCGACTCCGGCAACCAGCTCCTGCTGTGGGGCCGTCATCGGGCCAGGGTGCCGCCGTCAGACGTCCATCCGCTCGGCCACGGGCGCGCGATCTATTTCTGGTTGTTCATCGTCGCGCTGCTGCTCTTCGGCATGGGCGGCGTCGCATCGATCTATGAGGGCGGCACTCTGCTGGTTGCGGTCGCGCTGGCGATCGACGCCCAAACCAAGAGCCTGCTGATTGGCGCGGTGGACGCCGTGGATCGCAGCTGTTCATGCTGACGATCGCACTCTCGGTGCTGGCCACGCTCGTCGTCGTGCTGCTCGTCGTCAACCTCAGGAATCCCGAAAAAACAGTCCAGCACAAGATCCCGCGGCTCTACTCGATCGAGCAGCCCGAATTTCTCCACGTCATCGGCGTGCTGCTCGGGCCGCCGGTCGTCGGCGGCAACTGCTACCGCGTGCTGCTCAACGGCGACGAGATTTTCCCGGCGATGCTGCACGCGATCGGTAGCGCCGCGCAGACGATCACCTTCGAGACCTACATCTATTGGTCGGGAGCGATCGGACAGTCATTCGCCGATGCATTGTCGGAACGCGCCAGGGCCGGCGTCAAGGTGCACGTACTGCTCGACTGGATCGGCACGGCGAAAATGGATGCGTCGCTGATCGACGAGCTGAAGACCGCGGGTGTCGAAGTCGAGAAATTCCATCCGCCGCGCTGGGCCAACCTCGGCCGCATGAACAATCGCACCCACCGAAAGCTGCTGGTCGTCGACGGACGCGTCGGCTACACCGGCGGCGTCGGCATCGCCGAACAATGGACCGGCCACGCCGATGACGCGGATCACTGGCGCGACACGCATTTCGAGGTCGAAGGCCCGGTCGTCGCGCAGATCCAGGCCGTCTTCATGGACAACTGGATCAAGACCACCGGCACGGTCATGCACGGCGCCGAATACTTTCCGGCGCTCTCGCCGGTGGCCGGAGGCACGGCGCAGATGTTCAGCAGCTCGCCCAGCAGTGGCAGCTCCAGCATGGAGTTGCTGTACCTGCTTGCGATCACCGCTGCGACGCGAACGATCCGTCTCTCGAGCGCGTACTTCGTGCCGAACAAGATGGCCGAACGGGCGCTGTCCGACGCGCTGAAGCGTGGTGTCAGGTTGCAGATCATCACGCCGGGCCCGCACACCGACACCGAAACCGTACGCAGCGCCTCGAAGGAGTGCTGGGGCAGGCTGCTCGTCGCGGGCGCCGAGATCTACGAGTATCAACCAACGATGTACCACTGCAAGGTCATGATCGTCGACGAATTCATGGTTTCCGTCGGCTCGACGAACTTCGACGATCGCTCGTTTCGCCTTAACGACGAAGCCAACCTCAACCTCTACGATGCCGTCTTCGCCACGGAGCAGGTCGCGATCTTCAACGCCGACCTCGCAAAGTCGCACCGTGTGACGCTTGCCGGGTGGCAGGCCAGGCCGCTGCGCGAACGACTCGCCGAGCGTTTCGCTTCGCTGCTGGACTCGCAGCTCTGAACGCTACCGAACGGCGCGCGCTCAATGGCACCAGATGCTCCGAACCCCATGGGCAAAGATGACAGCCGGTGGGCCGGGAAGAGCGGCGACGCTGTGGGGCACATCGCCTCGCGCAGCCTGCGCTGGGCGGCACGTTGCGGGTTCGTTGCCGAGGGTGTCGTCTATCTGCTGATTGGCGGCCTGGCGCTGCACGGGGTGCTCGTCGGCGACGCCGTATGGCGTGTGTTGGGCTTGGGGGCATATGCCGACAACGGGCGAGCGCAAGCGCACACGGCCGCGTTGGTGATGCAATTGCCGTTCGGCCGTTGGGCGGTCGCCATCGTCGGTGTGGGCATTACGGCGTTCGGCGCCTTCCAGTTCTACAGCGCAGTCACGCCGAGCCGAGACCGAGGCGCAGATCCGAATATTAAGAAACGGAGCGGCCTCGTCATCGCGTTGCGCGTACTCGGCTTTCTTGCGCGCGGTGTTGTTTTCGGACTGATCGGCGTGTTTCTGGTCCATGCCGCGTGGCGCCATGACGCGTCCCATGCCACCGGTATCGCCGGTGCGCTGACGGCGTTGCAGCGGCAGCCTTATGGATCCTGGCTGCTCGGAACAGTGGCGGCCGGCCTGATGGCCTATGGGGTTGCACAGATCGCCGACGTTCGCTGGCGCGAGATCCGCGCGGGTTGACCCGGCGCCCTGGCAAAGGCCGCCTTGTAGCGTTCAGATCCCAGCTTGATGGGAAGGTGCACCAGAGCGAGGTGCATTTGTCGCAAGCGAACAGTCATCGCGCGCTTCTTCGTCGTGGATGTGTCTGTCCATAGCAATTGGAATGCCCGGATCGAGTGCTCGAACGTCAGACACATGGTCTCCTACCGAACGACTCCGAGCACGTAGACCAGCGCCACGAGGGCAGCAATCAGTACGATCGCCCACAGCAGCAGATTGAACCGCATGTGTCCGACAGCGGGCGGCCGACCAGCCGGCGTGCGAGCGTTCGGATCAGTGCCTTCGCCGACCACCCAGGTCGTCTTCTCGACGGCGTCGGCGCCGCCGAGCAAGCTCTCGGCATCGACATTGGCGCTCCGCTTGCGCGGCGGTTCGTTGACCGACACTGCCGTCGTCCGGCGCGCAGGTCGGTCCCCTGTGCCTTCGATGCCGCGCCCGCTGAGCATTGCGCGGGTGTAGTCGCGGTCCATCTGGACGATGGTGTCGATGCTGATCTCCTTCGGGCATGCCGCTTGGCATTCTCCATACCAGCTGCAGTTGCCGAAGCTCTCAAGGTCCATTTGCTCGACCATCCGCACTGCGCGGCGGTCGCGTTCGGGCTGGCCCTGCGGTAACAGCCCAAGATGGGCGATCTTGGCGGCGACAAAGAGCGATGCCGAGGCGTTCGGGCAAGCCGCGACGCAGGCGCCGCAGCCAATGCAGCATGCAGCGTCCATCGCGTGGTCGGCGGCGGCCTTGGCGATCGGCACGTCGTTAGCATCAGGTGCGCCGCCGGCATGCACATCGACGTAGCCGCCGGCCTGGATGATGCGGTCGAAGGCACTGCGGTCGACCATGAGGTCCTGCACGAGCGGGAACGCGCGCGCGCGCCACGGCTCGACCAGGATCGTGGCGCCGTCGCGAAACGTGCGCATGTAGAGCTGGCACGCCGCGGTTCCTTTTTGCGGGCCGTGCGGCACCCCGTCGATCATCATTGCGCAGGCCCCGCAAATCCCTTCGCGGCAGTCGTGGTCGAAGGCGATCGGCCGTTTGCCGCTGCCCGCGAGCTGCTCGTTGACGACGTCGAGCATCTCGAGAAACGACATGTCTGGGGAGACATCGCTCGCCCGATAAGTCTCGAATCGCCCGCTTGCCTCGCGCGACGTTTGGCGCCAGACCTTCAAGTTAAGCTGCTTCATTTGTAGCTCCGCTGCGAAAGCGTGATGTTGTCGAACGCGAGCGGTTCCTTGTCGAGCAGAGGCGGTGCGCCAGGGCCGGCATGGCGCCAGGCGGCGACGTACGAGAAGTGCTCGTCGTCGCGCAGCGCCTCGCCATCGGGCGTCTGACTCTCCTCGCGGAAGTGGCCACCAGCCGATTCGGTCCGGTGCAGCGCATCGATGCAAATCAACTCCGCGAGCTCCAGGAAGTCGGCCACGCGGCCGGCTCTCTCCAACGACTGGTTCAGCTCGGCGCCCGTGCCCGGCACGGCGACATCGCGCCAGAACTCGTCGCGCAGCACAGGCAGACGCACGAGTGCGGCGCGCAGGCCGGCTTCGTTGCGCGACATGCCGCAGTGGTCCCACATCACCGTGCCGAGCTCGCGATGGAAAGAGTCGATCGTGCGCTTGCCACCGGCGTCCAGTAGCCGCCTGGTGCGCTCGACAACCTCGCGCTCTGCTGCCACGAACTCCGCCATGCCGGTGTCGACCGGTTGCAGCCGGGTTTGGGCAAGATAGTCGCCGAGGGTGGCCGGAAGTACAAAGTAGCCATCGGCGAGTGCCTGCATCAGCGCGCTCGCGCCGAGGCGGTTGGCGCCATGGTCGGAGAAGTTGGCTTCGCCGATCGCATACAGACCCGGCAGCGTGGTCATCAGGTTGTAGTCGACCCACAGGCCGCCCATCGTGTAATGCGCCGCCGGGTAGATGCGCATCGGCAGCGCATACGGGTTTTCGTTGGTGATGCGCCGGTACATCTCGAACAAGTTGCCGTAGCGCTCGGCGACGACGCCCTGTCCGAGCCGCTCTATGGCGTCGGCGAAATCGAGGTAGACGCCCCGGCCCGTCTCGCCGACGCCGCGGCCTTCGTCGCAGACTTCCTTGGCCGCACGCGAGGCGACGTCGCGCGGGCACAGGTTGCCGTAGCTCGGGTACTTGCGTTCGAGGAAGTAGTCGCGCTCCACTTCGGGGATGGCGTTGGCCGCTCGCTTGTCGCCGCGGGCTTTCGGCACCCAGACGCGGCCGTCGTTTCTCAGCGATTCGCTCATCAAGGTGAGCTTGGACTGGTAGTTGCCGCTGACCGGGATGCACGTTGGATGGATCTGCGTGTAGCACGGGTTGGCGAAGGCGGCGCCGCGCTTGTAGGCGCGCCAGATCGCGGTCGCGTTCGAGCCTCGCGCGTTGGTCGACAGAAAGAAGGCGTTGGCATAACCGCCGGTGGCGAGGATCACCGCGTCGGCGGCGTGCGAGGAGACCGCGCCGCTGATCAGGTCGCGCACGACGATGCCGCGCGCCTTGCCATCGATTACCACCAGATCGAGCATCTCGGTGCGCGGGTGCATCGTCACGGCGCCGCTGTCGACCTGCTTTTCGAGCGCCTGGTAGGCTCCGAGCAACAATTGCTGCCCGGTCTGCCCGCGCGCGTAGAAGGTGCGCGAGACCTGGGCGCCGCCGAACGAACGGTTGTCGAGATGGCCACCGTATTCGCGCGCGAACGGCACGCCCTGCGCGACGCACTGGTCAATGATCTGGCCCGAGATCTGCGCCAGCCGATAGACGTTGGCCTCGCGCGAGCGGAAGTCGCCTCCCTTGATCGTGTCGTTGAAAAGGCGCATCACCGAGTCGCCGTCGTTCTGGTAGTTCTTGGCTGCGTTGATGCCGCCCTGCGCGGCGATGCTGTGGGCGCGCCGTGGTGAGTCCTGGAAACAGAAGCATTGCACCGCGAAGCCGAGCTCGCTCAAGGTTGCCGCCGCAGAAGCGCCGGCCAGCCCCGAGCCGACAACGACCAGCTTGAAGCGGCGCTTGTTGGCCGGGCTGACGAGGCGAACATCGACTTGGTGTCGACCCCACTTCTGCTCCAGCGGTCCGGGTGGAATCTTCGCGTCGAGTGACATGATCAGCGAACCCAGCCCACCAGCACAGCCACCGGCACGAGCGTGAAGCCGAACCATACCGCCAGCGCAATCAGCGCCGAAATACTGCGGTGCAAGGGGTTGGGTGAATTGCCGGTTGCGCCCAAAGTTCTCGCCGAGGCCCAAGCGCCGTGGTAAAGATGCAGGCCGAGAAGCGCCACCGCCACGAGGTAGAAGAGCGTCACCCACCACAGCCGAAAGCTGCCGACGAGATCGGCATAGACATCGCCACGCACGAACGCACCGGCCGGACGCAACGTGCCTGTGGTGAAGTGAAGCAGGTGGATGACAATGAAGATGAGGAGGAATGCGCCACCCCAGCGCATGAGGCGAGAGGCGACGGTCGAGACCTGCGGCTGGCGCTTCAAGTAGCCCTGCGGCCGGGCGGTTTGACTGCGGCGCATCAGCGCAAAGGCCGCGAGCACGTGTAACAGCACCGCGACGAGCAGCACGACGCGCATCGGCCAGAGCAACTCGACGAGCGCGCCATGCAGGAATGCGCTGTAGTCATTGAAGGCCACCGCACCCCGAAAGACGAGTAGGTTGCCGGCAACATGGGCGACGAGAAAGCCGATGCCGACGATCCCGGTGGCGGCCATCACCACCTTCTTGCCGATGGTCGAACGCCAGAATCGAAGGAGACGGTCCATCGGGTGTCAATCCAGGATGCGGCAGCGGATCGTCGCCGGCCCCGTGCATAAATCGGCGGGCGCGAGCCGACCGTCAAGCAGGTCGACACCGATCACGACCGATCTCAAGGACTTCCTCATGTCGCGCTCGCGTCCAGCGCCATGGCATCGTTGCGCAGGTGACCTGATCGCCGTACCCCCAACCATGCCTTGATCGCGGCGATCGCCAGCGGGACGGAGCCCAGAAAGATGAACACCAGATCGCCTGGCATGCGCATCCATTCCAGTGTGCGCGCGGTGGTGGTGCCGGTGTATGCAAGGCTGCGCGCATGCCAGTAGCCGTTCTCGAGCACGTCCCAGACCTGAAATACACCACCCGGAAACAGACTGAACACCACCATCATCGCCAGGCCGACGTTGGTGCCCCAGAACGCCACCTTGATGTATTTCTCGATGCCAGGCCAATCGCGTTCGCTGGCCGTTTGGCGCAGCACGAAGACCATGAGTGCAATGGCCAGCATGCCGAAAACCCCCATCAGCGCGGAATGGGCGTGCAGGGGCGTGAGGATGGTGCCCACCTCGTAGTAACTCACGATCGGCAGGTTGACCAGGAAACCGAACACGCCCGCACCGACAAAGTTCCAGAAACCCACGGCCATCAGGAAGTAAAACGTCCACTTGTGTGGCACCATAACTGCCTTGCCGTTGATATCTACAGTGCCACGCGTCGTCTTGACGAAGTCCCAGGCATCCAGCGTCAGCAGGGTTAGCGGCACCACCTCCAGCACCGAAAACATCGCAGCTGCAGCCATGTTGAAGCCGGTCTGACCGTTGAAATACCAATGGTGGCCGGTACCTACCACGCCACCCAGAAATACCAGGATCGCGTCGAGGTAGATCACCCGCAGCGCCGTGTTGCGTCGCGCCAGGCCCAGTTGGTAGAAGGTCAGCGCGACCACGGCCGTGGCGAAGAACTCGAAGAAGCCCTCCGTCCAAAGATGGATGATCCAGAAGCGCCAGGTATCGACGACGGTGAAATTGGTTTTGGCGCCGTACAACAACGCCGGGACATAGAACACCGGGATTGCCAGCGCCGAGACAAGAAACATGCGTACGATTGGCCACGCGTCGACGTTCTCCACCTTGCTCGGGCGCACCACCCACCACAGGACGCCGAACCACACCAGCAGGCCAAGCACCAGCAAGTATTGCCAGATGCGCCCCAGTTCCAGGTATTCCCAGCCCTGGTTGCCCAGCCAGAACCACCAGTGGCCAAGCAGTTGCGAGATGCCCAGCCATTCACCCAGCAGGCTGCCGCAGATCACGGCGAGGAACGCGGCAAACAGCAGATGCGCCCATAGTGCCAGGCCACGCACCGGGTCCCGGCGCAGAGTGCTACCCAGGAACAGCGCGGCGGCGACATACGAGGTTGCAATCCACATGATCGCGCTCTGCAAGTGCCAGGTGCGCAGCAGGTTGCTGGGAAAGACTTTTTCAAGCGGCAAGCCGTAAAAGTCACCGGGTTCGGCGCGGTAGTGTCCGAGCGCCGCGCCAACAAAGGTCTGGAACATGAACACGAGCGCCACGATCACGAAGAACTTCACCAGCGCGCGCTGCCCATCGGTGGCGTGCCCGGCCTGCCATCGAACCATGCGGGGATGGATGCCGTGCCCGCCACTGACCCAGCCAAGGTAATTGAACTTGCCGAACGCCAGCAGCACCGCCGCGATGCCGGCCAGCAGCACAACCAGACTCAACGCACTCCACAACAAGGCGCCCGAAGTCGGCAGGTTCCCCACCGTCGGATCGTAGGGAAAGTTGTTGGTATAGGAGTAATTCTCTCCCGGCCGGTTGGCCACCGACACCCAGGCCGCCCAAGTGACAAAAGCAGAAAACTGGCGCAACTCCCGCGGGTCGGAAATCAGATCTGGCTTCAATCCGCCGTTGCCGGCAGGATCTTTGAAATAGTCGCTCCAGTAGCCTGGCTGCTGCTCCCACGCTTTGGTTTGCGCCGCAGTGAGTGTCAACGTATCGGTCGCCGCGTCATAGCGATTCTTTTTGAGCATCACGGCGGTCTGCGCCTGCAGGCTGGCCTGGGCGATGGCATCGAGTTGCGCAAAGCGCTTGCCAGTTTGCGCGACGGCCAGCGCGTCAACCGTGTCCAGGCCCATGCTGTGCAGTGCCTGCGCCGCATAGTCCGGCCCCAGGTAGCCACCGTGGCCCCAGATGGATCCGTTGTTCATCAGGCCGTATTTCAGAAAAACAGTCTGGCCATCGCTGATGTCGGCGCCTGTGAACACAATCGCGCCCTGCGCGTCGACTACCTTGCCCGGGATCGGTGGTGCGTTGCGATAGGCTAGAAACGTGATGGTCAGCAGCAAGCCGAAACCGATCGTCATGACCACGCCGATGGCGCGCAGCCACCAGCGGGAGAGGTCGCCACTATCTTCTGGTGATTCAACCAATGAATCCATCTTGTGCCTTGTGACTGAAGAACGCCTGAAACCGACGAGGGCCAGCGTCTGCCGCGCGACTACTAATTCCTTGTCGTGAGAATGAACCAGACCGACATGCCGCTGCCCCAGTTGGAATTGGGCGGCCCTCGAATAACACCAACCGGCCTCGCATTGCGGTCCGCGCTCAGCAAATCATCGTCCGTGCGCTAACGCGCATACACGACCGGCATTGCGCGCGCTCTCTCTGTAGATCAGTCCGGTTAATCCTACGTCTTACTTGCCTCAGCATAGGGAAGTGAGTGTGCATGATCTGTTTGCTACCGTACATACAACTGGGGGTGTTGACCAGTCAAGACGTTTCACACCAGCCATCGCTGGCGCCATGCACTTGCTTCGGCATTTTCCGAACTGCGTCATCCGTACGCCAGCGTACAGACAAAAAGCGACCGCTTGGGCGACGCTTGCACAGACTTAGCGGTGGTTGCCCGGCCAGGTCTCCTGCACAGATGACCAAGCGCTGGGCCAACAGGAATGGGGAAACCGATATGCATGACACGAAATCTCCGATTCGCGTGAACCCACGATTTGCTGCTCTCAAGGCAGCGGTACTGGTGGCACTATGAAGCGTCAACTACTACTGCTGGCGACTGGTGTTGTCTTGATTGGCGGATTGACCGGCACTGCCAGCATGGCTGCAGACAATGACAGATCCATGATCGAAAAGGGGCAATATATCGCCCGTGCGACGGATTGTCTGTCCTGTCACGTCGGCCCCGATGGAACTCCGTTCGCCGGCGGTAAACCTACCGCCACACCGATTGGCGATATTGTTGCCCCTAATATTTCTTCCTCGACGAAATACGGGATAGGTGATTACTCCGTTGAAGATCTCACCAGGGTGCTGCGAGATGGAAAAACCTCTTGGTTCCGGCATATCTACCCAGCAATGCCATACCCTGCGTATCGCGGGATGACCGACAACGATATCCAAGCCTTGTATGCCTACCTGCAGACTGTGCCGCCAGTAGAGCGCAAACCTGAAGCCAAAACCCATCTCGATTTCCCATTCAATGTGCGCTTCTCGATGATCGCCTGGAACGCCATGAACCTGGGCCGCGATCACCCTCAGAAAGAACTTGATAACCAGGCGGTTAGAGGTCGGTACATCGTAAATAACATGGCGCACTGCGGAACGTGCCATACGCCGCGCAACGACACGATGGGCAGTGACTACAGCCAATATCTTGGTGGTGGACAGCTGGGAAGCTGGTATGCACCCAATATCACAAGCGATACTACTGCCGGTATCGGTGCCTGGAGCGTTGAACAACTCGCCGATTACTTCAAAAACGGTCAGGCGGGCTACGCCGCGCAAGCTGCAGGCCCAATGGGTGAGGCGGTGCACTATAGTCTCAAATATCTCACTAATGACGATCTATTGGCAATAGCAGCCTATCTCAAAACGGTGCCAGCCATTGCCGACGACGAGCAAAAGCAAGCAGTTCTGGAGTCAGGGCTCACCGCCAAGCTTGCCGAGCGCGGACCCACAGTTACCAAAGCAACCCGGTACACAGCGGATGAGCTCGCAAGCCATGGGTTGAAAACGGGCGGCATTGACAAGCCGGGTTCTCCATCCGGACTTTACGCTCAATACTGCGCTGCTTGCCACAGCGTCGATGGGTTTGGCCAGCCCGATTCTTTCTATGCCAGTCTGAATGCTAATACCACTCTGCGCCGGTCCAACCCAAGAAATCTGGTGGCAGTGATCCTGAAAGGTGTTGCGTTTAATGGCGCAACGCCTAGGCCATTGATGCCTGGCTTCGAAAACAAGCTCGACAATCAGGCCGTAGCATCGATCGCTAATTATGTACGCACTGAATTCGGTGGACACTCAACCAGCAATGTCGATGCGGAACGAGTGGCCTATATAGCTTCGAGCAAACAGCCCGTCTCAGCTCTTATTCGCTTCGCACCCGTGTTGGCGTGGCTGGGTGTTCTCGTTGTTGTGTTGCTGATTGTCGGCGGGATCTGGTTCTGGTGGCATAGGCGGCGGCGGCCTTCCCAGTAGATTTTCAGACCTGATGAAGATTCCAAAGAATAAGGCCCAACCATGCAAAACCGTCCTTTTTTAACTCGCCGTGATTTACTGGCAATGATTGGCAAAACTGCTGGTGCGGGAGCGCTATATTCAGCCATGACCACGATGGGTTTCGCCAAGCCGTCAACATTTACTGGTGAACTCGATTTGTCCGCGGCGCCTTCCGGCGACAGTGTGCTGATTCTTGGTGCCGGGCTCGGTGGCATGACGGCTGCTTATGAATTGCGCAAGGCAGGCTATGCTGTTTCCATCCTGGAATATAACGAGCGCCCCGGCGGGCGCTGTTTCACAATTCACAGTGGCGATACTGTCACTGATCTTGCGGGTGAGACCCAACACTGTAATTTTGCTCCAGGCAACTATATCAACGTTGGTCCGTGGCGCGTTCCCTATCACCACTATGCGGTACTGCACTACTGCAAGAAATTCGGTGTGAAGCTTGAGCCGTTCATGCAGCTTAACTATAACGCCTACGTTCATGCACAGAATGCCTTTGGTGGTAAACCCAAGCGGGTACGCGAAGTATTAACGGACGTGCACGGCTACACGTCCGAATTGCTTGCCAAGGCCACCGATCAACACGCGCTCGATGACATTCTCACTAAAGAAGATTGTGCTGTCTTGCTGGAGCAGCTCGACGAATGGGGGCGTCTCACTGGCAAACACAAGTATGAAAAAAGCCTCAAGGCCAGCAGGTTTCGAGGCTATGAACATTGGCCGGCGGGCGGTTTGATGCCCAAGCCTGCTCCCAGTGAACCTCTCGACTTTAAGGAGCTACTGCATTCGGGCCTTTGGGGACTTCTGCTGGATTACTTCAACAATGAGTACCAACACACGATTTTCGAGCCAGTCGGCGGCATGGAAGAGGTTGCACGCGGTTTTGCTGGCGAAGTCGGCGATTTGATCGAGTATCGACGTCAAGTAGTGCGTATCGAGCAATCGGAAAATAATGTCACAGTGCATTACATCGATCCTGATCACCCGGGTGATGTGATGACCCGTACTGCAGACTGGTGTGTATGCAACATCCCGCTGACCATTCTCAGTCAGATTCCGGTGGATGCTTCACCCAAAATGCGCCAAGCAATCGCCGCGGTACCCTATGGCAGTTCAGTTAAGACCGGACTTGAATTCCGCCGACGCTTTTGGGAGCAGGATGAGAATATCTTTGGGGGTATTACCTATACCGACTCGCCCATCGCAACCATTTCCTACCCAGCCTACGATTATTTCAGTGATGGACCAGGCGTTCTGCTAGGTGCTTATACGTTTGATGATGCCGGCAGCTTTACCATGTCCGCCATGCCCGCCCGTGAGCGGGTAGCTGCTGCAGTGGCCTACGGCAAGCAGATACATCCGCAGTATGAGAAAGAATTCCTTTCCGGTGTTTCCTGGGCTTGGCATCGCTGTCCTTGGTCTCTAGGCTGTTTCGGGCTATGGACAGACGATCTGCGTGCAGCGCATTACGATACGCTTTGCGAAATTGATAACCGTCTGGTTTTGACTGGCGAGCACTGCTCCTATATTCCTGCCTGGATGGAGGGAGCCATTCTTTCTGCCATGGATGCCAGCAAGCGTCTGCATCAAAAGGCCACCGCCGTAGCGCGCACTTGAGGTGAATATGAAAAATATCGCATTCACACTTCTTCTTCTTTTCGGTCTTGGTGGTTTGCCGGCAATCGCCAGCGCTGCTGATCACCTGTCTGCGGCGAAAAATGGGTCTGCAACGGACGGCAAGCAGGCGACCGACAGCAAATCAGCCCAGGGCAATGAAACTGTTGATCGCACTGAGCAAAATAGCTCGGACTTAGTCAGAGACGCCGCTGAGCGCCGCACGCCACCCTGGACCAACGACAGCGCTAACGTCAATCAGAAGCAGCCGCGCACATCACCGGAGACAGTAGAGGCAAAGCCGTATTCTCGGGATGACTTTACCGTCAAACCCGAGTGGAAGAAGCTCTTTGCGGATCACGATCATTTCTCTACTACGAGTGGTAAAGAACTGTATGGAACCATGTGTCAGGTTTGTCATATGAGAGACGGGCAAGGTGCGAGAGGAGCAGGGGACTACCCGTCTTTTGTCGGCAACGAGCGACTACGGTCGCCTGACTACCCCATCGATGTGATTCTCAACGGGTTGCGTGGTATGCCGCCCTTCGGTGATCAGCTTTCCAATCAGCAGATTGCCGATGTGGTCAACTATCTGCGTACGAACTTTGGCAATCAGCTTGACGGCGATGCGACCGGCGAAGATGCCGCCCGGGTTCGACATTAATACTGTTGGCGCAGACCGGAAGCTGAGCCAGTTTTGCAGGTGCACTGTGCGATCTGATTCTCGTTGGCCGCGTGCAGAGCGGAGAGTTTGCATTGGCCTGCGGCGCCGGCTCGTCTGCCTATGATCGTGTGTCGGCGTTGCGCTCGCGTTGGCCGATCGCATTGCCGACGTTCTGCTTGCCCCCTGCGCCGTGTCGTTCATTGAGCGCGTTGACCTCCGAGCCAAACAGGATGGCCAGCCCTGCAATGTAGAGCCACATCATCAGCACGATGACCGCACCGACGCTGCCGTAGGCGGCGTCGTAGCTACCGAAGCTTTGGGTGTACCAGGCAAAAGCCAGTGATGCGACTAGAAGAACGGCGACTCCGACGACGCTGCCTGCCGTGATGAACTTGAATTTCTGCTCGAAATTCGGTGCGAGGTAGTAGATGAGGGAGAACGCCAGTAGCAGCCCAGCCAGGATGATCAACCAGCGAAAGATGATGAAAAATGCCAGCAGCGCGTCGCCTAAGCCGAAACGCGAGCCCAGCCATTCCTGGATCTGGCCGCCCAGAACGATGAGCGAGAAGCCGCCCAACACCAGCACTACGAACAGCAGGCTCAGTGCGATCGCCACGAGCCGAGCCCGCAAGAAGCCGCGCCCCTCTTTGACGTCATAGGTGATGTTGAGCTGCTGCATGATTGCGTACATACCGGTTGAGGTGGCCCACAGCGCAGCGAGGAGACCGAACGAGAGCAGCCCACCACGTTGTTCTCGTGTGACCTCTTGAACAACTCCCGCGAACATGTCGGCGGCGCTCGCCGGCAGCGCCTGGCGCAGCAGATCCATGATCGCCTGATCGACGTTCCCGATGGGAAGGTACGGGATAACCGCCAGCACGAAGATCATTGCCGGAAAGATCGCCAGCATCAGGTAGAAGCCCAGCACCGCAGCACCGTTGAGGATGTCGTCGTCAACGGTTTCTCGATACAGCTCTTTCAGAAACTGCATGGTCGTCCCCAGTCTTGACATCTGCCTGCTCCTTGGGATCTCGACTTCGGGCGGCTGAGTAAATGAGTGCTCCCCCTGGGATCTGACTCCCTGGGCACATCTACTGACATCATCTCATGCGGCCCCACTGCCGGCAGTGCGGACCGCTCCTTCGTCGCCATCGCTGCGCTCGTCCACTGTCTCCGCCAAGATCGTTCTTGGCATGTCGATCTGACTGCCGGAAAAGTAGAGGTGGTCATGGCGCCGATCGCAGCTCGACTCGGCGAACCTCAAGGCGCTGCCGACAGTCAGCGTCTTCGGTGGCCTGACGCTCGCGATGCTCACGCTGCTGCTGCTGCTGTGGTTAGGCGTGGCGCCGCAAGCGTTGGTGCAAGGCGGCAGATTGACGACATGAGTAGCGTGAGTGAGTCTTCGGCGCTGCCGGGAAGACGCAATTGTGTGTGTTGGCGTACAGACGAAGATTTGTCAGCGAATGAAAGTTGATCTGGCGTTCTTCTAGCTGTTTTCGTGGGAAGCCGTAGTCAGGGGAAAGCATAGTGATCGACATTGGCCACAGTCCACATCCGCGAGGTCCGCTCGAAGCTCGTATCAGCAAGGCGAGCGACAGTATTGATGCGGACGCTTGGTTGCCGCCGCAATGGGCTCAGATTCCGCGCATCCGCTTCGGCAAGCGCTGGGTCAACGTGCTGTGGATACTGCCCATTGCCTTCGTCGTTCTAGTGCTCGGGATCGCGGTCTGCCAGGTCTTGTACGACACTGCGTGGTTCCAGTCCTTCGTTGTACGCTATCCGGGGATTTCCAAGTCCGCATTAGCAGTCCACAGCGGCTATCCGCTGTGGCTGCGGGTGGGGCACTTTCTGAACCTGTTTTTCATGTTCTTCATCATCCGTTCGGGGATTCAGATCCTTGCCGACCATCCGCGGCTCTACTGGAACAGGGACTGCACACCGGACACCGACTGGTTTCGCCTTCTGCACTCGGTACCCAGGGACCGGGTATGGAAATCCAGGATCGATGGGCGCGGCCGCACCGTCAAGTCGCTGGACGTACTCGTTCCAGCAGAACAAGTCTGGACGTCCAAGAGCGACTCGGTCACGATTCCAAAGTGGCTGGGTCTCCCGGGAATTCGCCATACCGTTGGGCCTGCGCGCTGGTGGCATTTCTCTGTCAACCTGCTGTGGGTGCTGAACGGTTTTGCACTTTACGCGCTGCTGTTTTCCACTGACCAGTGGCAGCGGGTGGTGCCGACGACGTGGGAGGTCTTCCCCAACGCGCTAACGGTCATCATTCAATACTGGTCGCTGCATTTCCCCGAGGACCACAGCTGGACCCAATACAACTCACTGCAGCTTCTCGCCTATTTCATTACTGTGTTCATCGCCGCCCCGGTTCAGGTATTCACCGGATTGATGCAGAGCCCCGCGATCTCGAACAAACTGGGCTGGCTGGCGCGCCCGTTCAACCGACAGCGCGCCCGGACGGTTCATTTCCTGGGGCTCCTGTGGTTCTTGTTTTTCATTCTGGTTCACGTCACGTTCGTCTTCATCACGTTTGCGCGGGCCAATTTGAACCAGATGTTTGCCGGGGTGAACAACAGTTCCTGGGACGGACTGTGGATTTTTTCGCTCGTGGCGGCGGTGGTGATCTCGAGCTGGCTACTTGCGACACCGTTGACGATCCGCTTCGCGCGCGTGGTGCAGAACGTGGGAAAGGCCATGGTCGGCGGCCTCAAAGGGGTGGCCGAACTGTGGGACCCGACGGTCCAGTACACCGAAAAGGACATCTCGCCGCATTTCTGGGCCAACGGTACGCTGCCGGTATCCGACGAGTTCAAGGCGCTGGAGCAAGACGAGTTCGTAAACTATAAGTTGCGGGTAGACGGGCTAGTCGAGAACCCGCAGGAGTTTTCTTACGCCAAATTGAAGGCCATGCCCAAACAGGAGCAGATCACCGAGCACTTCTGCATCCAGGGTTGGTCGGGCGTCGCCAAATGGGGCGGCGTTCCGATGCGCGACATCCTCGACATCGTCAAGCCAACACGGCAAGCTCGGTATGCGATTTTCTATTCGTTCGCGGAGGGCCAGGAAAAGGGCATCTATTACGATGTCCACAACATGCGCAACATGCGGCACGAGTTGACAATCCTCGCCTACGAGATGAATGGCGTGACGTTGCCGCTAATCCACGGGGCACCGCTTCGTTTGCGCTGCGAAAACGAGTTGGGTTTCAAGATGGTCAAGTGGATCCGCGCCATCGAGTTCGTGCACGATTACAAGCATCTGGGCGCGGGCCAGGGTGGCTACAACGAAGATCACGAGTTCTATGGAAACAGGATGTCGATTTGAGCGACCATCAGCAGCGTCGACGAAAAACGCGCCACTGTGCCCGAGGAGTGGCGAGCGCGCTACCGCCGCTGGGTGACCCAACTTGAGCCCGCCGGAGAACGAGCAGATGCTCCACGAGCTGCAGCGTGCCGCCTTCAGCTACTTCATGCACGAAGCGAACCCCGCCAATGGATTGATTGCCGACCGAACCGAATCCGGCGCGCCAGCCAGCATCGCGGCCACCGGGTTGGCGCTCAGCTGCTACCCGGTGGCCGTGCAGCGCGGATTCGTCTGCGAGCTGTCGACGATCGACACCGCGTTCCTGATCGCCGGCATGCTCGTGGCGGCGCAGTATTTCGACGCCGACAGTGCCACGGAAGTCGAGATTCGCGAGCGCGCCACTGCCCTGTACGAGCGCGTCGAATGGTCATGGATGCTCAACGGCGGCTCCACCATCGCGATGGGATGGAAACCTCGCAGCGGCTTCCTGCGCTGGCGCTGGCATGGATACACCGAAGCGCTGATTCTGTACCTTCTGGCGCTCGGCTCGCCGAGCCATCCAATTGCACCCGAGTGCTATGACGCCTGGGCCTCGAGCTACCGCTGGAAGAAGTTCTACGGCCACGAGTTCCTCTACGCCGGGCCGCTGTTCATCCACCAGTTGTCGCACCAGTGGATCGACTTTCGCGGCATTCGAGACGCGTTCATGCGCGACAAGCAGATCGACTACTTCGAGAACAGTCGACGTGCGACCTACATCCAGCAACTGTATGCAATGCGCAACGCGCGCGGGCTGCATGGCTACGGAGAACACGCCTGGGGCATCACCGCCAGCGACGGGCCAGGCCCTGCCAGACTCAAGGTCCAGGGCGTGCAGCGTCGCTTCTTCGGCTACGCCGCTCGCGGCGTCCCGTACGGGCCCGACGATGGCACGCTGGCACCATGGGCCGTCGTGGCCAGCTTGCCGTTCGCCCCCGAAATCGTGTTGCCGACGCTGCAGGCCCTCAGTCGCGACTCGCTGCACCTGACCAGCCGCTACGGTTTCCGGGCCACCGTCAATGAGACCTTCCCCACACCACACGGCAAGCGCTGGGTGTCCGCTTCGCACCTCGGGCTGAACGAAGGCCCCATCGTGATCATGGTCGAAAACTATCGCAGCGGCCTGCCATGGCAATGGATGCGCGCCTGCCAACCAATGGTGCGGGGTCTGCGCCGCGCCGGCTTTACCGGCGGCTGGCTTGGCTGACGGCTGCTGCCAGCCTGCCAATTGACCTGTTGAATCCCACGACGGAGCAGACGATAGCCCCGGACACCCTGAAGTCGAAGCACCCCGTAGCCGATGAAGACGGCCGTCCGGATCAGCCAGTTCCATGCTGGTCGGGCATGAGAAGCCCGCTAACAGGAGCAAAAATGGGCTGATGCAAGGGCCGGTAGCCGATGCGGAAATGATCGGCGACATGGCGCGCACCGTCCGCTGAACAACGCTGGTGCAGCACCCATGACGCTGCAGCAGATGGTGTGCGTTGATCTCCCTGTCCAAGTCGGCGATGTCGTCGATCTTGCCGCCCCTGACCGGCCTCCCTGTTGGTCGCTTCCTGTGCGATGGCGAGGTCTCCACGCTTTCTGCCTGCGAGAGTCCGGGTGGTCGCCGTTGTGTGTGAGAGACGGGCAGACGTACAGTGCGTTTACTTTTCCGATTCTTGTAGCAAGGAGTAGAGTGCTGTTCCCACCTGATCCGTAGGAGCACGAGATGCCTTTGTCTTTGGAATCCAGGAAGAATGAGCTGCTTGCAGCTTTGACGACGCTTGAATCGGCGCGCTGGTCGCCGCTGCTTGAAGCCGTAGACCTCCCCCTTGGCAAGGTGCTGTACGAGTCTGGCGACGCGCAACACCATCTGTACTTTCCAACGACCGCCATCGTGTCGTTGTTGTTCGTGACGGAAAACGGATCATCTGCCGAGATCGCTGTCGTAGGCAACGAGGGCGTCGTGGGTATTTCGTTGTTCATGGGGGGTGAATCCACAACCAGCCGCGCCGTCGTGCAGAGTGCTGGCCATGGATATCGGTTGCCTGCGAAGGCCATCAGGGACGAGTTCGACCGAGGCGGCCCGGTAATGCACTTGATGCTGCGCTACACGCAGGCGCTGATCACGCAGATGGCTCAGACGGCGGTGTGCAACCGGCACCACTCGCTGGACCAGCAGTTGTGCCGCTGGTTGCTGTTGAGCCTCGACCGACTTCAGGGTAACGAACTGATGATGACGCAGGAGTTGATCGCCAACATGTTGGGCGTGCGCCGGGAAAGCGTGACCGAGGACGCGCTCAAGTTGCAGCACGCCGGCCTGATCCGGTATGCGCGCGGGCACATCACGGTGTTGGATCGAGCCGGTCTGGAGAAACGCTCATGCGAATGCTACGAGGTCGTCAAGCGCGAATACGACCGTTTGCTGCTGCCTGTCGTCTCGGCGAGTTGAGTAGGTTTTTGAAGCCGTTTGCTTTTGCGCACTGCCTTGATTCAAGTTGCACTTACCCGGACAGCGTGCGCCGTAGCGTCGAAGTCGACCACACTACATTGCAGAACATCCGCAAGCGGTGGCCGACTTTTTGCTTGCCGTGTCGCAGCAAGACATGGCGCTTTTGGAACTGGCCTTGGCATCTTCGATCTTGTGATTGTCATGGCACGATGCCGCTTTCATGTGGTGCTCAGCACAGGCTGTGTGGTGGGCGGCGGCTTCCGTGTGTGCGGCACTTGCCGTGGTATTTGCGTCTGACATGATGTGTTCCTTGAGGTTTGGAAGTGGGATCACTTGATGGACTCACTGGAATGTCAATGCCAGCCGTGACCGTCAAGCAGTAAAGTTTGCGGCAACTGAGTCGGTCCGACTGTGCGTTGGCGAACACTAGACGACCTGATTTTTCGTCATTTTCCGGTGACATAGGAAGTCGCTGCATTTGAATCGCCGCAATATGACGAAAGAGGCCATCAGACGATCCACCGCGCGTCTACCGATGCGTTTGAGCTTGTGCTGACCGCAGTGTGGGCACGATTCGTAGTGGTGCCCGCGGGAGCCAAGGTCATAGGCGCTCTGTGCGTGAATGACCCTGGGGTAGCGTCTTGTTGACTGGAGCGTGCGGTGTTATTTCCCGTCGTGATCCGAATCGCCCGGCATAGCACGTTCGGCGGCATCGCTCAGGCGTTGCCAAGCGTCTCGTGTCGCAGGTTGTGCCCGATCCCAATCGAGACTGGAGTTTCCGCGCTTGTTGCCCCAGTCGCGCTTCAGATCTGGCTCGACGTCATGAAAGCTACGGCCGGGGTATCGGGCAAAGGCGTCGACGCCATAACCGAATGCGGGACGGTATTCGTCATACGTTGCTCCTCTCGCATAAGGACGACTTGCGTAGTTGTCCCGCCAGTACGCATCCTCAGCGACTGGGTCGACAGCGTCGGCAATTCCTCTGCCTGCCAACGCGCCAGCTACTGCACCCGCGACTGCCCCAACGGCTGCGCCTACGGGACCCGTCATGCCCCCCAATGCCGCGCCGGCGGCCGCCCCGCCAGCCACACCGCCTGCCACGCCGCCGACTACGGCACCGGCACCGGTCGCCACGGGATGATCTGGATCTTTGGCATGGTCCATGTCATCGGTTCGCGAGATGTTTGCGTTGTTACGTTCGTTCATGTGGTTCTCCCTGGTTGACTGCGTGATTGCCGAGCCAATCTTCCGACTGGGCTCTTAGCGCTGCAGTACATACAAGCGTACGCAGGATTAAAGAGACCTTGGTCAGACTGCGGGAGGTTGCGCGATAGGAAGTCCCTCCCTGCAGCGGTAGGGGAATTCCTATGGACGCCGGGTACCTCCTGCCGCAATGCGACGTGGTCGTCCGCGACGAGCCCGGCGGCCGGTTGTTCGTCGGCTTCATGGACCCGGTGGCCGTCCTGCAGATGACCCGTAGCGTCGAAGAGGCCCCAAGGTGGCGCATGAGGTCAAGGACCGGCTGCAGCGTGAGAATTCGATGCTGGTGACGCCGACAACCGCCCATTAGCAAGGCCGACGGGAATGCACGATAGCAAAGTCCATCTTTGATTCAGAGGAAACGCCATAAGCACCGACTGACGACGAAGGAGTGTTCTCATGCGCAGCTCTTCCTTCGACAGGTGCAGAAACACCTTGACGATGCGCATGCCGTTGGCGTGCAGGTGCCGTTCAAGGTCGATGATCGACCGGACGCCAAAATAGGTATGCCATGCGTACGCTGCCGCACCGACAGCAGCAACTTCGTGGCCTAACCTGTTCGCTGGGCTTGTTGCTCACAACGGAGGTTTCCATGAAATCACTTATCGCGATAGCTACTGGTTTGGTGTCTGCGTTCGCCAGTGGCGTGGCGTTCGCGCAGAACGGCAACATGATGAATGGTGGTGGCATGTGGGGCGCTGGCTGGATGGGCGGATACGGCGGCTACTGGGTGCCGATCCTGCTGGTCGTTGTGGTCGGCCTGGTCGTTTGGGCCGTCCTGCAAAAGCGCAAGTGACCCAAGCGGGCTGCGACTCGCATCGGGATGCCCATCCATCAGAGACTCACGGAACTGCCACCATGCAGCCGACCTTGACCGTTTCCTACTTTTCCGACGTGCTCTGCGTATGGGCCTATTCGGCTCAAATCAAGCTGGATGAGTTGCGGCGGCAATTCGGTGACCAGGTCCAAGTCGAATACCGCTTCCTCCGCCTGTTCGGCGACGTCGCTGCGCGCATGGAAGCCGGCTGGGCCGACGAGGGCGGCGCCGCAGGTTATGCGCGGCATGTGCAGGAAATCGCAGCGCGCTTCGATCACATCGACATTCATCCGGAGATCGGGACCAGAAATATTCCGCTCACCTCGATGAGTTGCCACCTGTTTCTCAAGGCCATCCAGTTGCTGGAGAAGCATGGTGAAATTTCGGCAAAGCCTGAAGAGCAGTTCGGCGGCAAGAGTGTCTTCGAAGAGGCAGTGTGGCGTTGTCGTCTCGGTTTCTTCCGTGACATGAAGGACATCGCCGATCGACGTATTCAGGAAACGATGGCCTCGGACATGTCATTGCCCCTTGCCGGCATCCGTCGACACATCGACAGCGGTGCTGCCCATGCGGCGCTGTGCGCGGACTTCGATGCCAAGGACCGGCAGCTGGCAATGTCGGCTACCGGATCATCGAGGCCAACATCCTTGAGTTGCTGGCCGCCCCCGGCGACCGGGCCAGCTGGTGCTGATGAACGGCACACCAACCGAATGCAAGGGACACACACGTTCGCCGCACCCGAAGTCCGTCCTATGGATATGACCGATGAGCAAAACTGAACACAAGACCAAGCCCGAACCGGGGGACAAGCCCACGCAGGACGAAGTGGCGAAGAAGGCCTACGGCATCTATGTGGAGGAAGGCCGTCCGCAAGGACATGCAGACCAGAACTGGTTGGACGCCGAAGCCCGATTGCAGCACGCAGGTGCCGGCCAACCCGACCATCCTGAGCACCAGGATGCGCACAAGGGGCATCAGGATCACCATGCCCACATGGCGGCGGATTTTCGCAAGCGGTTCTGGATTTCGCTGGTCCTGACACTGCCGATCCTCGCGCTCTCGCCGCTGCTGCAGACGATGATGGGGTTGCGGGAAGCTATCCGCTTCTCCGGCGACACCTACCTTCTGTTCGGCTTTTCCTCGGCGGTCTTCTGGTATGGCGGGTGGCCCTTTCTCAAGGGCCTGTATACCGAGCTAAAGTCCCTCAAGCCGGGGATGATGACGCTCGTGGCCGTGGCCATCACCACCGCCTATCTGTACAGCAGCGCCGTGGTCTTTGGCCTGACCGGCAAGATGTTCTTCTGGGAGCTGGCCACCCTTGTGGACATCATGCTGCTGGGGCACTGGATCGAGATGAAGTCGGTGATGGGCGCCTCCAAGGCCCTCGAGGAACTGGCCAAGCTCATGCCCTCCGACGCCCACAAGCTGATGCCCGACGGCAGCGTGAAGGACGTGCCGCTGAGCGAACTGGCGGTCGGCGACAAGGTGCTGGTCAAGCCGGGCGAGAAGGTCCCGGCCGACGGCACCGTCGTTCAGGGTGAGAGCTCGGTGAATGAGGCGATGCTCACGGGCGAGTCAACGCCAGTCGCCAAGACGAGCGGTGGCAAGGTCATCGGCGGCGCCATCAACGGCGAAGGCTCGCTGACCATCGAGGTCAAAGGGACCGGCAAGGACTCTTTTCTGTCGCAGGTGATCGATCTCGTCAAGCAGGCCCAGGAAAGCAAGTCGAAGACGCAGAACCTCGCCGACACCGCGGCGATGTGGCTCACCCTCATTGCGCTGGTCAGCGGTGCGGGCACTTTCCTGATCTGGTTGCTGTTCATGGACCGGGAGCTAGCCTTCGCCATTGAGCGCGCGGTGACGGTGATGGTCATCACCTGCCCGCATGCGCTCGGGCTGGCCGTGCCGCTGGTGGTGGCAGTCTCCACGGCCTTGGCCGCGAGCCATGGGCTGCTGATCCGCAATCGCGTGGCATTCGAAGGTGCACGCAAGCTGCAGGCTGTCATCTTCGACAAGACTGGTACGCTGACCGAGGGTCGCTTCGGTGTCACCGACACATTGCTGTTGGCACAGGACATCGACGAGGCAACGCTGCGCAGTTACGCAGCCGCCGTGGACGCAAATTCCGAGCACCCCATCGCCAAGGCGATCGCCGCGTCGTCGGACGCGAAGCTGAACGTCGAGAACTTCAAGAGCATTCCCGGCAAAGGTGCCGAGGGCCAGGTCGATGGCCGGGAGATCAAGGTGGTCAGCCCGGGCTATCTTCGAGAGCAGAACATCGATCTCTCAGACGAGCGAATCGAACCGTTACAGGCCCAAGGTAAGACGGTCGTGTTCATTCTCGTCGACGGGCAGTTGAAGGGGGCGATGGCCCTGGCTGACGTTGTCCGGCCCCAGGCCAAGCAGGCCATCGAAGCGCTGAAGGCGCTGGACATCCGCTGCATGATGCTCACCGGCGACAACAAGGCGACGGCCAAGTGGGTCTCGGACCAGGTCGGGTTGGACGAATACTTCGCCGAAGTGCTGCCGCAGGACAAGGCCGCCAAGGTGAAAGAGGTCCAGGCGCGCGGCGTGTTGGTGGCCATGACCGGTGATGGCGTAAACGACGCACCGGCACTGGCGCAGGCCGATGTCGGCATCGCCATCGGCGCCGGGTCTGATGTGGCGGTGGAAACCGCCGACATCGTTCTGGTGCGTAGCAACCCGATGGATGTCGTGGCCATCGTGCAGCTGTCGCGCGCCACCTATCGCAAGATGATCCAGAACCTCTTCTGGGCCACAGGCTACAACGTCGTTGCCATCCCGCTTGCTGCGGGCGCTTTGTTCGCGTGGGGCGTACTGCTCTCGCCCGCCCTGGGTGCTGCGCTGATGTCGGTGAGCACGGTGATCGTGGCCGTCAACGCATCAACGCACGGCTCCTGCGACTGAAGAAGTGACAAAGCGGTGAAGGCCGGGCATGACCGGCGAGAAAGCCTTGTCCACCGGTCTCTTTAGCGGCCGTAGCCGCTGGTGGCGACAGGCCACAAAGCATCTCGTAGGTGACGGCCGCACGGGTCCGCCACTGACATCCCGTACCGCATCGCCGAGCGTTCCTCGTTGGCGATCGCTGAGAGCTAAATGGGTGCCGTCGTCGCGAACTGCGAAAGCCTGGCCCAACGCGAACCGGAAATGAATGTGTCGTTGAGATGCGGGAGCGGTCAGTCATTGCCAGCGTGTTGGCGATGACTGACCTCAAACGAAGCCGGTTGGACCATTACTCCCGTGGGGTGTGACTCTACTGATGACCGGGTTGTTCCCGGATCGCGCGAGTGCGGAACTCGGCTATAACTCACTTACCGATCGCGGCTACAGCAAAGACGACGTGATGCTCGAATAGTCATGCTGCATCATCGGGGTGTGGGCGGAGAGGTCGTCCAACACTTCGAATTCCACTGATCACTGCGTCCATCGCCGCAACAATCTCGCTCGCAAATCGTTTGAGCGATTGCACGTCGGTTTTCAGCAAACGTTTGGGTATGGGTGCGGCTTCGAATGGAAGCAGCATCAGCTCAAGCCCCTGCACCTGAAACATCGGGCAAAGGGTACGGGGCACATCATGCGACGACAATTGTGTGATGGTCAGTGGCACCACCATCCTGGTTGCAAGGCTGCCCAGTAGGTCACTTTGTATGTCGACAACGAAAGGGTACTGCTCCCGCATCCTCGGACTTGGGTTGTGGTAGACGTCGAACTGCATTTACCAGACCCGCAGGTCGTCGCACCACAGGCCATGCTTCTCGAACCGCGCATTCTGTTCGTCGATCCACGCCTTGTGCATCTGATTGAACGCCTTCTTCTGTTGTTTCAGAGATTTGTCCTGGCCGCTCGCGCTGAGCGCGTCGAATTGGTCTGCCGACAAAATTACCGTGTCGATTCGCCCATCTTTCTCTACGAACACTGGCCCGGTCTTGGCATGGGTGCACATGGCACCGAATCGATTCTTGGCTTGTGTGGCGGATACGCGCATGGTTGCTCTCCTCTGAACAGAATAGCCATTTTTAGCCAACACAGTGCGCGCGGTTGGGCGGGAAACAAAAAGCCGCACCTTTGACTTTGGGTTGACCCTGTTTTCACCCGAACCAGGCGTTCTGGGGACTGGCAAGCAATAGGCGCATCGCGCTCTTCCGCATTTCAGGAAAAGGGCACTGGATGGGGACTGAATGGTCGACTTTATAGAGGTCTTTGCTTGTTTGCCAATGAAAATACACTGTCAGAAAGTTACCCTTCGGTACTGCTGCATCATGGGGGTGTGGGCGGAGAGGTTGGTACCAGCGTCAAAGCGGAAATCCGGATTGCTGACCCTGACCCCCGCTGATGTCAGTTGCGGCGATAGGTGATGCCGTTCGGGCCTGCTCCCACTTTGAATGTTGCTGTGACCTGCTGACTGGTCGTATCAATCGCCGACACGGTTCCCGCGTCGATGTTGGTGACAAAAGCTGTCGCACCACGATCATCAACGACGACCCCATGCGCACCGGCGCCAGTAGTCACAGTGGCCTTCACCTTGCCACTGGCGATGTCAATCACTGAAACCTTGTCGTCCCAGTCCTTCTCGGTGCCCTGGTTGGCGACGTACAGGGTCTTGCCATCCGAAGTGACGTAGAGCTGTATCGGATTACGTGCGACATCAATCTTGCCGATGACCTGGCGCGTTGCGACGTCAATGACGGCGACCTTGTTCTCGTCGCGCAGCGATACATAGGCCTGTCGCCCATCCGGTGTAAACGCTACCTGTACCGGCGCCTTACCGACCGGGATGCGCGCGACCTCCTTCAGCGTTGTGGTGTTCACCACCGACACACTGTTGTCG
>CAJDWO010000014.1_pt1 | contig 29370 bp, 26 predicted proteins | sample 7391601 | NCBI WGS metagenome assembly CAJDWO01 (sample SAMEA7055735, study PRJEB34461) | soil metagenome | biome: terrestrial ecosystem; feature: Peninsula; material: soil | place: Antarctica | collected 2016 | reverse complement strand
GCGCCGGTGCACAAGCGGCTGACCGATGCCGGTGCGGCGGTGGTGCGCGCTATGAATGCGATTGGCATGTTGGTCGATGTTGCCCATGCATCGGAAGCCACCGCGATGGGTGCGATCGAGGCTTCGTCCAGGCCGGTCATCGCCTCCCATGTCCATGTCAATGGCAAAGCCACGCACCCACGTTTCATCTCACCCGAACTGGCCCGGGCCATCGTGGCCAAAGGGGGTGGCCTGGTCGGCGCATGGCCTGCCGGCATCGGTATCACCGACCTGCGGGGTTTCATCGACCGTGCGCTGGAACTGGTGGAGATCGCCGGCATCGACCACGTCTGCCTGGGCACCGACATGGACGCCAATCACAAGCCGGTGCTCGACACCTATACGCACCTGCCAAATAAAGGGAAAACACCATGACTTCGACATTACTGTTGACAACGATCGCCGTGGCCGCGGCCCTCATGGGAGGGGCTGCGCAGGCACGAGCCAAGCAGGCACAGCCTGCTTCGTTGCAGGCTGACCGCGACTCGCGCGGCGTTGATGTGCAAGGCACCCGCGCCGATCGCGGTAACACGCCGAGAGCTTGGGCGGACGGTCTTCACAAGCGCAGCAAAAACGCACGCCAACGTCACCGTGTTCAGACGAGCCCGGACTTTCGGGTGGTACCCAACAACGGCCAGCCCGATGATGTGTCGTACGGCTGGCAGTACTTTTCCGATCCGCGTGTGGTGAAAGCGGTGGTCATCAGCCCGGTGGGCGAATATTTTCTGAGCCAGGGTAACGGGCCCAGGCAGATCACCGGCCCGGCCGGTGGCGCATGGATCCCGTGACCGGTGCCGCAGTGTTGTTTCGCGATCGGGCGCTGAACGCCGTCAAACCTACCGACCCACGGTTCCCGCCGGCAATTCCATAAGCACCACCGGGTTGCTACGCAGGGGGTTCATGGTCAGTGCGGTTTGCCCCCGTTTCAGCGCCAGCTCGTCGGACAGGATGTTGACGGCCTCATTCAGCAACACGTCCTTGAGCGAATCCCTCGTCTTGGTTGCGGCGATGTCTTTGCTGAACTTGCGTTCATTCGCCAGCAAGCCATCGTCCGCAAGGGCGCCGGCCGGGGACTGGGCTGCGCCTGATTCGGATGCCGACTGCATATCAACCAGGCGCTTTTCCTGCATGTCGCGTTCCTTGCGCCTGGTCACTTCATTGAGCGAAATCACATTGTTCTTGCGTACCGTCTGCACCCGTGCAGCTTCCACCTGCAGGTCCCGGAAACCCTTGTTGCGCGCAACGCGTTCTTCGTGCAGTGTCAGCAGGGTGGAAATCTCGGCTTTCTTGTTGCCCTCGGGCGCATAGTCGGCAGCCTTGATGCTGGTCCAGGGCAGGGCATTGGCAAAATGCGATTCACCGTATTCGGTGGCATCGATCATTATCGGAAAGCGGATGTCGGGCGTCACGCCACGCAACTGGGTCGTTCCGCCATTGACCCGAAAAAACTGCGCAATGGTCATTTTCAGTTCGCCATACACGGGACGGGTGTTTCTGGCAATCTGGTCGAGGCTGGTCATGGTCTGTACCGTACCCTTGCCAAAGCTGGGCTGGCCGATGATCAGTCCGCGGCCATAGTCCTGGATCGCCGCTGCAAAGATCTCGGATGCCGAAGCCGAAGCCCGGTTGATCAGCACGCCCAGGGGTCCGTCCCAGGCCTTGCCGGTGTCGGTGTTCGTTGCCACGTTGATCTCGCCCTTCGCATCACGTTCCTGCACCACCGGCACCTTGCCGACAAACAGACCCGTCAGTTCAATCGCCTCCCTGAGCGAGCCACCACCGTTGTTGCGCAGGTCCACCAGCAGGCTGTCCACCTGCTGCGTCTTCATGTCAGCCAGCAACCTGGCCACATCGCGGGTTGCGCTGCGGTAGTCCTTGACGCGCTTTATCCTGGCATCGACGTCTTCGTAGAACGACGGCAGCGTGATCACGCCGACACGGCGCTGGGTCTCTCCCTCGGTCACCATATAGATCCTGGCCTTGGCTGCCTGATCCTGCAGCGTGATGGTGTTGCGAATGAGGGTGACGGTCTTGTTGGGCGCATCGGGCCCGCTTCCGGCCGACAGGATATCGAGCCGCACCGTCGAATCAACGCTGCCGCGGATCAGCGCCACGGTGTCATCCAGACGCCAGCCAACAACGTCCTCCATCGGGCCAGTTGCGCCCTGTGCGACGCCGGCAATACGGTCGCCCGGCTTCAGTTGGCCCGAGAGACTGGCAGGACCACCAGGCACCAGTTCCCGGATCGTGGCGTAACCATCGTTTTCCATCAGTACGGCGCCGATGCCGACAAGCGACAGACGCATGGCGATGTCGAAATCCTCCGCAGAGCGTGGCGCCAGGTAGTTGGTATGCGGTTCGATCGCCATCGTGTAGGCGTTCATGAACGCCTCGAACGCATCGGCGCTGGTGATCTTGCCCAGCCGCTTGTAGGCGCTGTCATACCGCTTGTCGAGAATCCGGACGATGCTCTGTTTCTCTGTGCCGGCGAGCTTGAGCCGGAGCCAGTCATTTTTGACATGCTTGCGCCAAAGCGCATGCAACTGAGCCTCGGTGGTCGGCCAGGGCTGTTCCTGGCGGTCGATGAACAGGGTTTCGTCGCGCTGGAAATTGAATCCCTTGTGCAGCAGGGTACGCGCATAGGCCAGCCGCTCGGCCGCGCGACGCGAGTACTGGTTGTAGATCGCAAACGGCGCGCGCAGGTCTTCGGTCAGGACAGCATCGTCGAGCCGCTTGCGGTCGACATCAAGACGTGCGATGTCGGACTGCAGAAAGTAGATCTTCTCGGGATCGAGCGCCTTGAGGTACTGATCGAACACCTTGCTCGACAACGTGTCATCGATCGGCATCGCCTTGTAGTGGTATCGCGTCAGCACCTGTGCGGCCAGATGGGCTGCCTTGGCCTCCTGCGCCACGGGCTGGAGTGCGGGCGGGTAGACGACCTGGCCGGCCATCGTCGCGCCTTGTGCGGCCATCGCCAGGACCAGCACCAGCCATTGCAGTTTCTGTTTCATTTCGACTCCAAACGGGTTGAACGGCGCACATGGCCGTTTTCGGGCGACAAAGCGGTGATCGACTGACTGCCGCAGAGCGGGGTTTGACAACCCATTACGAGCGCGACACCCACTTCTGTGCCAGTCATTTGGCGGCCAGGCCTGGAGCTTTGGTTCGACGATGGTATCGAAGCCTGCGTCAAGCGCGCTGGACGTGCCTTTGTCCACAACACGCTTGAGGAGATGCGCGTATTGACGCTGGCTGCGTTGCGCAATGTCAAGCGCCACTGGGTTTGTCCGTCTAGCATGAAGCTGTTTCGATCGCCAGCGGCACAGGCGCGAGCAGTGCGGTATGGTATATGAAGTCAACGATTGCTGAGGATGGTATGCACGCGTACGACACACAGACTTGGATGTTGCAGCAGGCGCTGGAGTTGATGCAGGATGCGGAGCGTCTGCAACGGCAGTTTTTTCGCCTCGCTCCGGCCTCAGCGGGGCCTTGCTGGGAACCACCGGTCGATCTGGTGCAGCATGGCCGCCGCTTCAAGCTGCTGGTGGCCTTGCCGGGCGTGCCGTCGGACCGCTTCGAGGTGCGTATCGAACAACAATCGATCGTCGTGCGGGGGGAGCGCGCGCTGGAGGACGATGCCGGGGGTGCGATCCTGCGGTTGGAGATCCCCTATGGTCGATTCGAGCGTCGCATCAGTCTGCCACCGGGAACATACCGGGTGCTCAGCATGGCGCTGGAACACGGATGCCTGCGGCTGGCGCTGGAGCAACTGCCATGAATGACACCAACGCCACCGGTCCGCAGCAAGCCGACGTTGACGCAACCAACCCGTCCGTTCCGGACGCGACGCCGACGCCGACACCGAACGATTTACCATCGCTGCCACCGGACTCACTGGTCATTTTGCCGGTACGCGACATGGTGCTATTTCCGGGCTTGATCATGCCGATTGCCATCGGCCGTGAACGTACGATCGCCGCTGCCCAATATGCCGCCCGGCGCGAACAACCGGTCGGGGTATTGATGCAAACCCGATCCGAGGTGGATGCACCGACGCCCGACGACCTGTCTCGTGTTGGCACGGTCGCGTCGATCTTGCGTTACGTCAGCACGCCAGATGGCACCCACCACGTCGTGTGTCAAGGGCTCAGGCGTTTCCGGGTGCTGGAATTTCTGGACGGCTTCCCGTTCAGCGTGGCGCGGATTGCAGAGATGGAGCCCACAGATGCAGGTGCGGATGCCCCGACCGAAGCGCGCTTTCTCAAGATCAAGGAGAAAGCAGTGCAGATACTGCATCTGCTGCCGCAGGCGCCCCAGGAACTGGTGCAAGCGATACAGGCGATCGAGGAGCCCACCGCGCTGGCAGACCTGGTGGCGGGATATCTCGACATCAAGTCAGTCGAGAAGCAGGAGTTGCTGGAGCAATCGGATCTGACACAGCGACTCGACCGGTTGCTGGAACTGATGGCACACCGTATCGAGGTGATGCAACTGTCGCGCGACATCGACCAGCGCACGAAGCAGGGCATCAGTCAGCGCGAGCGCGAATACTTGCTGCGCGAACAGATGAAGTCGATCCGCAAGGAGCTTGGTGAGGATGATGGCCCCCAGTCCGCCGACCTGGCCGAACTGCGCAAATCGGTCGAGGCGGCCGAGATGCCGGCGGAGGTCGAGACGCAGGCCTTGAAGGAACTCGGGCGGCTCGATCGCATGTCGGATGCGTCGGCCGAGTATCCGATGCTGCGCAGCTATCTGGACTGGCTGGTCGAGCTTCCGTGGAAAGCACCCGACCCCGACGTGATTGACCTGGCGCAGGCCCGTGCGGTGCTGGACGCAGACCATTTCGGACTCGAGAAGGTGAAGAAGCGCATTCTCGAGTTTCTGGCCGTGCGCAAGCTCAATCCCACGGGCCACGGGCCGATTCTCTGCCTGGTGGGGCCACCCGGTGTTGGCAAGACCTCTCTGGGCCAGTCGATCGCCAAAGCGATGGGGCGTGCCTTCGCGCGCGTGTCGCTCGGTGGCGTGCACGACGAGGCCGAGATCCGGGGTCATCGACGCACCTACGTCGGCGCCTTGCCCGGCAACATCATCCAGGCGTTGCGCAAGGCCGGCACACGGGGCTGCGTGATGCTGCTTGACGAGATCGACAAGCTCGGCAGCGGCTTTCATGGTGACCCGTCGTCAGCATTGCTCGAAGTACTGGACCCGGCGCAGAACCACAATTTCCGTGACAACTACCTCGGCATGCCGTTCGATCTGTCGCAGGTGCTTTTCATCGCGACAGCGAATGTGCTCGATCCGGTCGCCGGACCCCTGCGTGATCGCATGGAGGTACTGCAGATATCGGGCTACACGCAGGAGGAAAAGCGCGAAATTGCGCGCCGCTATTTGGTGCAGCGCCAGCGCGACGAGTGCGGCCTGCAGCCGGAGCAGCTGGAGATCACGGATGACGCGATTGCGGCCATCATCCGTGACTACACGCGAGAAGCCGGTGTGCGCAGCCTGGAGCGCCAGATCGGCGCCGCCTGCCGCCACGCGGCGGTGCGTATTGCCCAGGAGCAGGACACTGCGGTGCGCATCGACGCACCCGACCTGGCTGCGGTGCTGGGCCCGGCGCGCTATGAGGACGAAGTCGCCTTGCGCACGGGCATGCCTGGCGTGGCCACCGGCCTGGCCTGGACGCCAGTGGGCGGTGCCATTCTGTTCATTGAAGCGAGCCGCACCAAAGGCAGCGGGCGCTTGATCCTGACCGGCCAATTGGGCGATGTGATGAAGGAGTCGGCGCAGGCGGCGTTGACGCTGGTGAAATCCACGGCCGCCAAGCTGGGCATCGATGCGGGGGCGTTCGAGAACACCGATGTGCATGTGCATGTGCCCGCCGGCGCGATTCCCAAGGACGGGCCCAGCGCCGGTGTGGCGATGTTTGTCGCGCTCGCTTCGCTGTTTGCGGATCGCCCGGTGCGTAGCGATATTGCCATGACAGGGGAGATCAGCCTGCGCGGTCTGGTGCTTCCGGTTGGCGGCATCAAGGAAAAGCTGCTGGCGGCTCTGGCTGCCGGCATCCAGTGCGTGTTGTTGCCGGCGCGCAATCGCAAGGATCTGGACGAGATTCCAGCGACGGTCCGCGAGCAACTGCGGCTGGTGTTTCTGGACGATGTCAGTCAGGCGGTGGCCGAGGCCGTGGATGCACCGGTTGCGCCACCATCGGACGCCGACCCGGTGCCGGTTCAGGATTGACGCTGGGTCATGTACCGCCGCCTGGGCGGTCTTGTACCTTTGTGCCGACGGATCGTCGTGCCTGGGTAGTGCCATCCGCCGCCAGCCGGCGCATCGGGTTCAACTGCCTTGTGCCATCAGCAACGCCGCCGTCCGCATGCCCGCCACCGTCAGCAGTAGCGAGCCGAACAAGTGCAACGCCGCGGTGCCGAATGCCAGCAGGTAACGTTGTTGCCCCAGCATACCGACCACTTCGGCCGAGAAGCTGGAAAACGTCGTCAGAGCGCCAAGGAAGCCGGTGATCAGTGCCAGTCGCCAGACCGGGTCAAGCTGGGGCGCAGCCTGGAAGATCGCTATGACCAGACCGACCAGATAACCGCCCAACAGGTTGGCCACCAAGGTTCCCCACGGGATCAAGGCACCCGGACTGAGCCACAGGCCCAGGCCCCAGCGCATCAAGGCGCCCAGGCTGGCTCCGACACAGATAGCGATGACAGACAACATGGGTCGATGGCTGGCTACTGGCTCATCTGCCGCGGCAGCCAGGACACGATGTCGGGGAAGATATAGATCAGTGCGACTGCCACGCACATCAACAGGAACATCGGCATGGTCACCTTCGCGATCCACGGCAACTGTTTGCCGGTCATGCCTTGCAGCACGAACAGGTTGAAACCAACCGGTGGTGTGATCTGCGCCATCTCGACCACGAGTACGACGAACACGCCGAACCAGATCGGATCGATGCCGGCGGCATGGACGGTGGGCATCAGTACGCCCATCGTGAGCACGACCATCGAGATGCCGTCCAGGAAACAACCCAGCAGGATGAAAAACGCCGCCAGCGCAAAGATCAACTGGGCCTGGCTCAGCCCGAGCGAGGCGATCCATTCGGCGAGGTGGCGCGGCAAACCGACATACCCCATGGCCAGTGTCAGGAAGGCAGCACCGGCCAGGATCAATGCGATCATGCAATACAGCCGGGTTGCGCCCATCAGGGATTCGCGAAATGTCCACCAGTTGAGCGAACCTTGCAACGCCGAAAGCACCAAAGCACCGACGACACCAATGGCAGCCGCTTCGGTGGCGGTGGCGATTCCGGCGTAGATGGAACCGAGCACCGCCAGGATCAACAACACGACCGGTATCAGGTTGCGTGAGGCGGAGATCTTTTCGCGCAGGCTGTAATGCCGCTCTGATACCGGTACCTGTTCCGGGTGGCGCAGCGCCCAGAACATGATGTAGCTGGAGAACAATGCCGCAAGCAGGATCCCTGGAAAAACGCCGGCAATGAACAGCTTGGAGATTGACACCTCGGCGGCAACACCGTAGACGATCATGATGATCGACGGCGGAATCAACAGCCCCAGGGTTGACGAGCCCGCCAGTGTTCCGATCACCATGTGTTCCGGGTATCCGCGCTGGCCCAACTCAGGCAGTGTCATCTTTCCGATGGTGGCGCAAGTGGCCGCGCTCGAACCCGAGACCGCGGCAAAGATGGTGCAACCGATCACATTGGTGTGCAGCAAGCGTCCGGGCAGGCCCTGCACCCAGGGTGACAGGCCCTTGAACATGTCGGCACTGAGCCGGGTCCGGAACAGGATCTCGCCCATCCAGACGAACAGTGGTAGCGCGGTAAGTGTCCAACTCGAAGACGAGCCCCAGACGGTGACGGCCATCGCGTCGCCGGCCGGACGGGTGGAGAACAGCGTCACCGCCAGCCAGGCCACCCCGGTGAGCGTGAGACCGACCCAGACACCACTGCCCAGGATCAGCAGCAACGCAACCAGCAACAAGGCGGTGATCGCGAAATCATTCATCGACGTGGCCTTGCCATCATTCGTTGCGCCGGGGTTCGTCTACGCCTGGCGCCGCACGCACGCCTCGCGCCTCCAGCACCAGTTCATCCATGAAGGCCAGCAGCAGCACCACGGTGCCCAGTGCCATCGCGATCTGCGGAATCCACAGTGGAGTCGCGTCGCTTGCGGTCGAAACGTCGTTGAACACGTGTGACTGCCAGGCCAGTTTGCAGCTGTAAAACGCAAACATGCCGGCCACCGCCGTGGCGAAACCCAGCGCCCACAACTCCATGCGGTGCTTCCATCGTTCGGACAGGAAACTGAGCACCAAGGTCACCCGGATATGTTCTCCGCGCTTGAGCGTATGTGCGAGCGCCAGGAACCCACTGGCGGCCATCAGATAACCCGCATACGCGTCGGTGCCGGGCACATACAGGTTGATCTGGCGGCCGACGATCGACAACAGCACCATCAGCAGCACGCCCACCAAAAAAAGCGCCGCCAGAGCGGCGGCGCTGTTGTAGATGGTGTCGAGCAGCTTGCGCATCCTGGCGAAAACGCTCAGTTTTTGCGGAACGCGTCGATCAGCGTCTTGCCGTCGTCACCGGCCTTGACCAGCCACTCGGCCAGCATGGTCTCACCGACCTTTTTCATGTCGGCCTTGAGCGCGGCGCTCGGCTGCAGGATCTCCATGCCACCGGCCCTGAGCTGGTCGAGTGAGTCGGTGTTGTTCTTTTTGCTGGCGATCCATCCGCGCACTTCGGCCTCGGCACCGGCCTTGAGGACCACATCCTGGGTCGCCTTGTCCAATGCGTCGAAGGCCTTTTTGTTGACGATGACCGCGTTCTTGGGCAACCAGGCCTGGGTGTCATACCAGTATTTGACATGTTCATAGAGCTTGCTGTCCGCGCCAGTGGAGCCCGAACTCATCATGGCCTCGGCCACGCCGGTAGCAAAGGCCTGGCTGACCTCGGCCGCTTGCACCGTGACCGGTTGTGCTCCCACCAACTCGGCGATCCGCGCCGTGGCCGGACTATAGGCGCGCCATTTGACGCCCTTGAGGTCGGCGGCGGAGTTGATCGGCGTCTTGCTGTAGATGCCTTGTGGCGGCCATGCCACCGCGTACAGCAGCATCATGCCTTCGGAGGCCAGCTTCTTCTCCAGTAGCGGCTTTTGTGCCTTGTAGAGCTTCATTGCCTCGTCATAGCTATCGGCCAGGAACGGCATGCCATCGGCTGCGTAAATTGGCCATTCGTTGCCAAAGTTGACCAGCAGTATTTCACCGATCTGGGCCTGGCCGCCCTGCACCGCACGTTTGATCTCGGTGGCCTTGAACAGGGAGGCTCCCGCATGCACGGTAATCTTGAGTTTGCCGCCGCTGGCCTTGTCGACGTCGTTTGCGAATTCGGTCAACGTGACCGAATGGAAGTTGGTGGCCGGATAAGCGGCGGGCAGGTCCCACTTGGTCTGGGCGATGACGGACGTGGTCATACCGGAAATTGCGAGGGCCAAGGCCGTGGCGAGGGTGCGGCGGGATACAGTCATCGGTAACTCCTGGTTCAAATGAGACTCGGACAGAATCTTCGAGCATATGCTGATCGGCTCCACACGTCAGCATGAAATGCCTTGGTGTTTTCCCGCAAAGCCACCGGTTGGATGGCCGGGCGCTTGCAGTACGATCAGACCGCGCGATCCGCAAGCGCGTTGTGAATACATTCCATCGACGATGATCAGCATGACCGACTCCACATCCCCCACTGCTGTTGCTGTCGATACCCGCTGGCAATTCTGGATTGACCGCGGCGGAACGTTCACCGATCTCGTCGGACGCAGGCCCGATGGTACGTTGATGACGTACAAACTGCTTTCTGACAACCCGGAGCAATACCAGGATGCGGCGGTCGCCGGCATACGGCAACTGCTGGGTTTACGCGCCGATCAGCCGATAACACCCGATCGCGTCGCGTGCGTCAAGATGGGCACGACGGTGGCGACCAACGCCTTGCTCGAGCGCAAGGGCGAGCCGACGCTGCTGGTCACCACGCGCGGGTTTCGCGACGCCTTGCAGATTGGTTACCAGAACCGGCCACGCCTGTTCGATCGCCAGATCGTATTGCCGGAGTTGTTGTACCAGGTGGTAGTCGAGGCGGATGAGCGCATGTCGGCGCAAGGCGACGTGATACGCCCGCTCGATGAGGCCGCCTTGCGTGTGGCCATGCAGGCCCAGTTTGCATTCGGGTTGCGCAGTGTCGCGATCGTGTTCATGCACGGATACCGTTACACCGCGCATGAGGCGATGGCAAAACGACTTGCGCAGGAGACCGGCTTCACGCAGATCAGCACATCGCATGAGACCAGCCCGATGATGAAGTTCGTCAGTCGCGGCGACACGACGGTGGTCGATGCTTACCTCTCCCCGATTTTGAGCCGTTACGTGGATCGGGTCGCAGCCGAGATGCCCGGTGTGCGCCTGTTCTTCATGCAGTCCTCCGGCGGGTTGACCGATGCCCATGCTTTCCAGGGCAAGGATGCGATCCTCAGCGGGCCCGCGGGCGGCATCGTCGGCATGGCGCGCACCGCAGCGCTTGGCGGGCACCCGAAGGTGATCGGCTTTGACATGGGTGGCACCTCGACCGACGTGTCGCATTACGCAGGCGAGTTCGAGCGCGAGTTTGAGACCCAGGTGGCCGGCGTGCGCATGCGCGCGCCGATGATGAGTATCCACACGGTTGCGGCCGGCGGGGGTTCGATCCTGGCGTTCGATGGTGCGCGCATGCGGGTCGGCCCGGCCAGCGCCGGCGCCAACCCGGGCCCGGCCAGCTACCGGCGTGGTGGGCCACTGGCCCTGACTGACGCCAACCTGATGCTGGGCAAAATCAATGCGCGTTATTTCCCCAAGGTGTTCGGGCCGCAGGCCGATGAGCCGCTGAGCCTGGAGGTGGTGGCGGACCAGTTCCGAGCGCTGGCACAGCGCACCGGCCTGAGTGCCGAAGACACCGCCGAAGGCTTCGTCAATATCGCGGTGCAGCAGATGGCCAACGCGATCAAGAAGATTTCGGTGGCGCGAGGTTATGACGTGACCCGCTATACGCTGCAATGTTTTGGTGGCGCCGGCGGCCAGCATGCCTGCATGGTCGCCGATGCGTTGGGTATGACGCGGGTTTTCGTGCATCCTTTGGCCGGCGTGCTCAGCGCCTACGGCATGGGTCTGGCGGACCAGAACGCAATTCGCGAGCAATCGGTGGAGCAGGCCTTGTCCCCCGCGTCGCTGCCATCCATTCGCGCAATGCTTGACGGGCTGGCCGGGGTGGCCGAAGACGATCTGCTGCGCCAGCAGGTCAGTCGTGGCGCGGTACGCACGACACGCCGTATCCACGTGCGATACCAAGGTAGCGATTCGGCCCTGGTGGTCGCGTTTCCGGCGCAAGCGTTGCAGGACGATGCAGCCACGGTGGAGCAGATCGTGGTCGAATTCGAAGCTGCTTACCGGCAGCGCTTTGCGTTCCTGATGCAGGGCAAAGGCATGGTCGTGGAGGCGGTCTCGGTCGAAGCCGTAATTCCCGGCGACGCACCGGCCGAGTCTCGCCACGACCTGCATCCACCACGCGACATGCCACGACGCGAAACCGTACGTTTGTATTCAGGTGGTCACTGGCATGACGCTGCACTGGTGGTGCGCGGGGATCTGCGCTGCGGTGACACCATCCCCGGCCCGGCCATCGTCGCCGAAGCCAATGCCACGACGGTGGTCGAGCCAGGCTGGCAGGGCCAGCTTACCGACATGGATCACCTGGTGCTGGAGCGCGTGACGCCGCGCAGCGCCACATTCGCGGTCGGCACCACGATCGACCCGGTGCTGCTCGAGGTGTTCAACAACCTGTTCATGAACATTGCCGAGCAGATGGGCTTGCAATTGCAGAACACCGCCTATTCGGTGAACATCAAGGAGCGGCTCGATTTCAGTTGTGCCTTGTTCAACGCCCAGGGTGAATTGATCGCCAATGCGCCGCACATGCCGGTGCACCTGGGCTCCATGGGTGAAAGCATCAAGACCGTGATCAGCGAAAACGCCAGCACCATGGCCGACGGTGATGTGTATGTGCTCAACGATCCGTACCACGGCGGCACGCATTTACCGGACATCACCGTGATCACGCCGGCCTACCTGAACGGCGTGCCAGCGTTTTATGTCGGCTCGCGTGGTCACCATGCCGACGTGGGTGGCACCTCACCTGGCTCGATGCCACCGTTCTCGACCCGGATCGAGGAGGAGGGTGTGCAGATCGACAATGTCAAGCTGGTCGATCGTGGCGTCTTGCGCGAGACCGAGATACTGGCCCTGTTGAGTGGCGAAAGCGTCGCCGCCGGGCCGTCCCAAGGCGAGGCAGCCCCCTCGGGGGGCAGCGCAGTACGCGCAGCGACTAGCGTGGGGGTCACATATCCGTCGCGCAACCCGCAGCAGAACCTGGCCGACCTCAAGGCACAGATCGCTGCCAATGAGAAGGGCGTGCAGGAACTGCGCAAGATGGTCGACCAGTTCGGCCTTGATGTGGTGCAGGCCTACATGGGCCACGTGCAGGACAACGCAGAAGAGTCGGTGCGGCGCGTCATCACCCGGTTGAACGACGGCCAGTTCACGCTGGCGCTGGACAACGGCGCGCAGATCCAGGTTGCGATCAGGGTCGATGCCCAGAGCCGCAGCGCAGTGGTCGATTTCACCGGCACCTCGGCGCAGCAGACCAACAATTTCAACGCGCCCACCGCGGTGTGCATGGCCGCCGTGTTGTATGTGTTCCGCACGCTGGTGGACGACGACATCCCGCTTAACGCCGGCTGCCTCAAACCGCTGGAGGTGATCATTCCGCCCGGTTCGATGCTGAACCCGAATTGGCCGGCATCGGTGGTGGCCGGCAACGTCGAGACGTCGACCTGCATCACGAACGCGCTGTTTGGGGCCTTGGGTGTGCTGGCGGCCAGCCAATGCACCATGAACAACTTCACCTTCGGCAACCAGCGCTACCAATACTACGAGACGATCGCGGGTGGATCTCCCGCCGGCGGCCGACTGGACGCGCAAGGTCAACCGGTCGATGGATTTGACGGCACCAGCGTGGTCCAGACCCATATGACGAACTCGCGTTTGACCGACCCAGAGGTGCTTGAATTTCGTTTCCCGGTGCGCCTGGAGAGTTTCGAGATTCGACTGGGCTCGGGCGGTGCAGGGCATTGGCATGGTGGGGACGGTGCTGTGAGGCGGCTGCGTTTCCTGGAGCCCATGACCGCGAGCATCTTGTCCAATGCACGTATCGTTGCGCCGTTTGGTGTCGCGGGCGGGCTGCCGGGTGCCGTGGGTATCAACCGGGTGGTGCGCGCAGACGGCGCGATCGAGCCACTGGCGCATATCGGTCAGGCCGCAATGGCAGTGGGTGATATCTTCGAGATTCACACCCCGGGTGGCGGAGGATTTGGAACACCCGGTTAGGACTGGTTCGCATGCGCCTGCCTGGTGTGTACTTGCACTGGCGGCAACCTTGTCGGCACCTATCGCAACGACACTCAGGAGACGCCCATGTTGCCCGACTTGCTGGATCATTGCCGCTGGATGGCACGCTACAACGCCTGGTTCAACGAGCGCTTGTATGCTGCCTGTGAACAACTCGACGATGCCGGGCGCAAGCTGGAGCGGGGTGCGTTTTTTGGCTCCATCCATCGCACGTTGAACCACCTGATCGTCGCCGACCAGATCTGGCTCAAGCGGCTGCACCAGTGTGGCCAGGACAACGGCTTCGACAGCGTGGCGCTGTCACCGGCAGTGCTTGACCTGGCCCCGGGCCATGGCCTGGGCGAGCCGGTGTTCGATGACTGGGCGCCGTTACGCGTCAAGCGCCGGCAGATGGACGAAGCGATCGGCCAGTGGCTTGCTGCGATGCCGGTGGAATTTCCAGGCTACACCATGCGCTACAGCAACAGCAAGGGTCTGCAGCGCCAGCATTCCGCATGGAAGGCCTTGTCGCATTTCTTCAATCACCAGACCCACCACCGGGGCCAGGTGACCACCTTGCTGATGCAAGCCGGGGTGGACGTGGGTACGACCGACCTGATCGCCTTGGTCGGCCCGGACAACCCCGCATAGAGCTTGTTTGAGCGCGCCTGCTCCGTGTGCCCTGGGCTCCTCGGTGCCAGCCCGAGGGCACACTGACACTGCGCTGGTCTATTTTGTGGCGGCCTTGATTGCCGGCTTGGCGTCAGTCTTGGGAACGCCGATCCGGAATGTGGCACCGCCCACTGTCAGACCTTCGGCAGAAAGCCGCGCCGAGCTGGCTTGGCCGACGCCTTTGACACGTGCCATCAGGTCGGCCCAGTCCTTGAAGGGACCTTTTTTGCGTTCGTCCAGGATGCGCGACGACATCGCGGGGCCGATGCCTTTGATACTGTCGAGTTCGGCGAGGCTGGCCTGATTCGCGTCGACGCCAGCGAACGTCAATCCGCAATACAGCACGGCGAGGGCTGCCAGAAGTTTCTTGATCATGGTGTTTCCCTTTTTGCAGATGGTTGGACAAGTGGCTGCAACCGACGGTTGCTGCCACATCTGCAGGGTAGGGCGATTACATGCTGGAGCCGTGGCGCAGCGTCCGCCAAACGCATGAGAAAACGGTCGCTCAAAGCTCCTCGACGCGTCTGGCCGGATAGCTGTCCCAGGCCTGACAGCCCGGGCATTGCCAGAAATGCTGTCTGGCCTCGAAGCCACACGCTGCGCAGCGGTAACGCATCAGCGGCTTGATGGCGTGGTCCAGAGCGCGTTGCACCAGGGCTTGTGCCGGCGTTTGCGACTCGGGTTGACCGGCAATCCAGCGCGATGCTGCAACCAGTGAGGGCTCCTTTTCGAGGTGACGCAGATACCACTGCCGGGACTCGGCCTCGCCGACGCCCAGGTGTGTCTCCAGCACGACTATCGCCTCCAGGCAGTCGATACAGGGTGACTCCGCATAGTGGCCCTTGAGGCGTTCGAGTACCGACCGAGCCTGGTCACTGGCGATGGCGAGTTGCGCCAGTTGCCCTGCGACCAGTGGTACCGCAGCGGGTGCGATCTCGTGGATCGATCGGGATCATGTGCTGCCAGTTGGGCCGCACTTTGCTCGCACAAATAGTGGGACAGTCGGCCGGCGAAACTGCCGTGTTCGGCATCTTCCAGGCGTTGCGCCACGTCCGCCGCATGCACCCAGTCGCGCGCGCGTTCGTAGGTCGCCAGCAAGGCCAGGCGCGCCTCGGATTCGTACATCGTGCCCTCCAACTTGCGCAAGGCCTCTTCCGCCCGGTCCAGCAGACCTGCGCGCAGGTAGTCGAGCGCCAACGCATGTTGTGCCCGATGGCGATCGGCACTGCTCAGGTCGCCACGCGAGAGCAGATGCTGATGCACCCGCACGGCGCGTTCGTATTCGCCGCGACGGCGAAACAGATTGCCCAGTGCAAAGTGCAGTTCGGAAGTGTCCGGGTCGTTCTGCACCGCCTCGATGAAGGCATCGATGGCCTGGTCCTGTTGTTCATTGAGCAGGAAGTTGAGGCCACGGAAGTAGGCCTTGGGCGCGCGGCGATTCTCCAGCCGAAGCTGGCGCAGGTCGAAACGCGAGGCGGCCCAACCGAGGATGAATGCGATCGGCAGGCTGAGCAGCAGCCAGCTGATGTCAAAGTCCATGCGGTGCGCCGGATGGGGTCATGTTGTCGGCCTTGTTGGAGGATGTCGCATCAGCCGATGGCTCTGCACCCTTGTCGACATTGCGCCAACGTCGTGGCGCCATGCCCAGCACACCCACGACCATGCCGGTGGCGAACGCGGCCAACACGATCAGCACCATCGGGCTGCGCCACTGGTGACCGAAAAACAGGTGCAGGCTGGCTTCGTGCTGGTTGTTCAGCGCAAAGGCGAACAAGGTGAAAAATATGCATGCCTTGAGCAGCCATTTGAGCAACCGGATGGCGTTCTTCATGGGATCCGATTCTACGGGGCCACCATCGCGCGCACATCGGGGCAGACGCCTGGAGAGGGCTGCGCCGTCGCCCGCGCAAAGCTTGCGGCACCGTCACGCCAGGAACAGGCAGCAGGCAGGTTCGGCTAAAAGCGCCGTTTGTCGACCTGGCCTGGAGGCAATGCGTCGATGGTGCGCCGGTCGACTGCCTCGCGCAGGGCTTTGCCGGGCTTGAAATGCGGCACCCGTTTCTCCGGAATGGCCACGCTCTCTCCACTGCGCGGATTGCGCCCCATGCGCGGTGGTCTGCGATTGATCGAGAAGCTGCCGAAACCCCGGATCTCGATCCGGTGACCGGCCACGAGCGCGTCGTTCATCGCGTCGAGGATGGCCTTGACGGCGAACTCCGCGTCGCGATGGGTCAACTGGCTGAAACGCGTGGCCAGTTGCTCGACGAGATCCGATCGGGTCATGGTGCCTATGGAAAAAAACAGGGCCGCGACGCGCAAGCATGCGCGCGCCACGACCCTGGTATCACGCGACGATCAGTTATTGTCCAGCTTGGCGCGCAACAGCGCACCCAGACTGGTTGTGCCGGCATTTTCGCGTTGCGAGGACTGGCTCAGGTTGGTCATGGCTTCCTGCTGGTCCGCGGCATCCTTGGCCTTGATCGACAACTGGATGTTGCGGGTCTTGCGATCCACATTGACCACCACCGCGGTAACTTCGTCGCCTTCCTTGAGCACGTTGCGGGCGTCTTCGACGCGGTCGCGGCTGATCTCGGAGGCGCGCAGATAGGCAATGATCTCGTTGCCCAGGTCGATCTCGGCACCTTTCGGGTCCACGGTCTTGACCTTGCCGGTGACGATCTGGCCCTTGTCATTCAACGAAACGAAGGTGGTGAAGGGGTCGGAATCGAGCTGCTTGATACCCAGAGAGATACGTTCGCGGTCCACGTCGACGGCCAATACCAGCGCCTCGACTTCCTGACCCTTCTTGTAGTTGCGCACTGCAGCTTCGCCTGGCTCATTCCAGCTCAGGTCGGACAGGTGCACCAGGCCGTCGATGCCTGCTGCCAGGCCGACGAACACGCCAAAGTCGGTGATCGACTTGATCGGCCCCTTGACGCGGTCGCCGCGTTTGGTGTTCTGTGCGAATTCCTGCCACGGATTGGCCTTGCACTGCTTCATGCCCAGGCTGATGCGACGTTTGTCTTCGTCGATCTCCAGCACCATGACCTCGACTTCGTCACCCAGGGTGACGATCTTGCTCGGTGCCACGTTCTTGTTGGTCCAGTCCATCTCGGAGACGTGCACCAGGCCTTCGATACCCGGTTCGAGTTCGACGAACGCACCGTAATCGGCGATGTTGGTGATCTTGCCGAACATACGCGTGCCTTGCGGGTAGCGGCGGTTCACACCCATCCAAGGGTCGTCGCCCATTTGCTTGAGACCCAGCGAGACGCGGTTTTTCTCGGTGTCGAACTTCAGGATCTTGGCCATGATTTCCTGGCCAGCCGTCACCACTTCGCTCGGGTGACGGACGCGGCGCCAGGCCATGTCGGTGATGTGCAGCAGGCCGTCGATGCCACCGAGGTCGACAAATGCACCGTATTCGGTGATGTTCTTGACCACGCCGTTGACGATGGCGCCTTCTTTCAGCGTCGCCATCAGCTTGGCGCGCTCTTCGCCCATGCTGGCCTCGACCACCGCACGGCGTGACAACACGACGTTGTTGCGCTTGCGGTCGAGCTTGATGACCTTGAATTCCAGGGTCTTGTTTTCGTATGGCGTCAGGTCCTTGGTCGGACGGGTGTCGACCAGCGAACCCGGCAGGAAGGCGCGAATGCCGTTGACCAGCACGGTCAGGCCACCCTTGACCTTGCCGCTGGTGGTGCCGGTGACGAATTCGCCGGACTCGAGCGCCTTTTCGAGCGCCATCCAGGAGGCCAGGCGTTTGGCCGTGTCACGGCTGACGATGGTGTCGCCATAGCCGTTTTCCATCGCCACGATGGCCACGGAGACAAATTCGCCCACCTGAACTTCGAGTTCGCCCTTGTCGCTTTTGAACTCGGACAAGGGCACGTAAGCTTCGGATTTCAGGCCGGCGTTGACGACCACAAAATTGTGCTCGATACGCACCACTTCAGCGGTCACGACCTCGCCTACGCGGGTTTCGGAGCTCTTCAGTGATTCTTCAAACAGATCGGCAAAAGATTCAGACATTGTGTGTGCGGATGAACCGCGGGTTAAGTTTTTCCACCACAGGACCAGTGCGCCATTGAGGAGCGAGAGGAGTCATGTGGACCACCACAACAGCCGGGGCTGCTGCGTTGCGTTTTGCGTTGCTTAGGCGTCGCAGAACGGCTGCATGCCCTGCCACCAATCCAACACCTGATCGACCGACGCTTGTACGGTCAGATCCGAGTTGTCCAGTAGCCGGGCGTCTTGCGCGGGCTTCAAAGGGGCGGTGCTGCGACCGGTGTCGCGCGCATCACGAGCCTCCAGGTCAGCGCGAAGACTGTCGAGTGTAGTCGGAATACCTTTTGAAATCAATTGTTTATGCCGCCTTTCTGCGCGACGGGCGGCGCTGGCAGTCAAGAACACCTTGAGCGAAGCTTGCGGAAAGATCACCGTGCCCATGTCGCGGCCATCCGCCACCAGTCCAGGCAGACGCCGCGCGGCGTGTTGCAGCGCGATCAGAGCACGACGGACTTTCGGTAGTACCGATACCTTTGAGGCATACATGCCCACGGATTCCGTCCGTACCAGGTCGCTGACGTTTTCGTCGCCCAGCAGGATACGGCCGGCATCAAACCGGATCTGCAAGGTGGTCACCAGCGCCGCAATCGCCGCTTCGCCACCAGCGTCGAGCGGGAGTCCGGCGCGCGTGGCGGCCAGCGCCGTGATGCGGTACAGGGCGCCGGAGTCCAGGAAGCGATAACCGAGCTGCTTTGCCAGTTCTGCGGCCAAGGTGCCCTTGCCCGATGCGGTGGGCCCGTCGACGCAGATCACCGGAATTCGGGCTGGTGGCGTCTGCACCACGGTAAACAGGGTCTCGAAATAGTCGGGGAACGTCTTGGCCACACATTGAGGATCAAGAATGCGCACTGGCAGGCCGGCCGGATTGAATGCGGCAAGCGACAGGCACATCGCCATGCGGTGGTCGTCGTAGGTATCGACACAGGCTGCGCGCCAGTCGGACCGAGTTTTTGGCGGTGTGATACGGATGAAGTCACTGCCTTCTTCGACCGTGGCACCGAACTTGCGCAATTCGGCCGTCATCGCAGCGATGCGGTCGGTTTCCTTGACGCCGCATCGGGAATATGGTTGCAGTCGAGGTCGATCGGGCGCAGGCCACCCGCGCTGCCATCGGCCGGTCCGGACACTTCGAGCCAGTTCGGACCGCTGTCCACATGGGCACCCATGGACCGCGCCGCTTCGATGAACCGGATATCGCCCTGGATCGAATCCGCGCCCACACCCAGGATGCGTAGCGCTTGTCCATTGCCAGGCGCGATCGCGCCCAGTGCAATGAAATAACTGGCAGACGAGGCGTCGGCCTCGATATGCAGCTCGCCGGGCGAGACCAGGCGACTGCCTGCGGGAATGGTGAAGCGGCTCCAGTCATCACGGCGCACGTCGACACCGAAACGCGCAAGCAGGTTCAGCGTGATCGCGATGTAGGGTTTCGAAATCAGTTCGCCCTGGACCTCGATCACGATGTCGCGCGTCGCAACCAGCGGCAGCGCCATCAACAAGGCGGTGAGGAACTGGCTCGACACGTCACCACGCACCGCAATCGGCTGCTCCAGCGTGAGCCGCGGTGTGCCGATGCGCAGGGGTGGATATCCCGGCTTTTCGAGGTAATCAATCTGGCAACCGAGCTGGCGCAGGGCGTCGACCAGATCGCCGATCGGGCGTTCATGCATGCGCGGCACACCGCGCAGCGTGAAGGAGCCACCCAGCACGGCCAGAGCCGCCGTGAGCGGACGCATCGCGGTACCGGCATTTCCCAGGAACAGGTCTGCGTGATGGATGGGCAACACGCCTCCCAAACCACCGATGGTGACGCGACCGTCAGCGGTTTCGACACTGCAGCCCAGACCGCGCAGGGCCTGCAGCATGACACGGGTGTCGTCCGAAGCGGTTTCGACACTGCAGCCCAGACCGCGCAGGGCCTGCAGCATGACACGGGTGTCGTCCGAATCAAGCAGGTCGTACAGGGTCGTCTGGCCTGCGCACAATGCCGACAGCAGCAATACCCGATTGGAAATGCTTTTGGAGCCCGGCAAGGTCAGTGTGCCGCCGGCGGTGGACAGCGGTGGCAAATCCAGGAATGCGGTGGCAAACATTATTTCTGGTGTTTGGCCATGCTCCAATTGGCCCGGACTTCGCTGGCATTTTCGATCTGCTCCAGCAGGGCTTCTTCGTTGCCGTTGGCGATCATCAATTCCAGCGCCTGGAGGTTGCGCTGGAAAATCTTCGACTGCGCCAGCAACTCCTCGCGGTTCGACATCATGATGTCGCGCCACATCGCCGGCTCGGAGGCGGCGATGCGGCTGAAGTCACGAAAGCCGGGACCGGCCAGCGACAGAAAATCACGTCCCATCGGTTGCCCGGAGATCGCATTCATCATTGCGAAAGCGATCAGGTGCGGTAGGTGGCTGACCGCGGCAAAAGCAGCATCGTGCGACTCGGGCGTCATCTTCACGACACGGCAACCCAGTGCCGCCCAGACGTCAACCGCCTTCTGGAGCTGGATGGAATTGGTGCGCTCGATCGGTGTCAGCACCACCTGGCGCCCGACGTACAACTCGGCATCGGCATTCTCTACGCCTGAGAGTTCCTTGCCTGTGATCGGGTGCGCTGGCACGAAGCAACCGATCTGTTCGCGCAACGCACGGCGCGCAGCATCAACCACATCACGTTTGGTGGACCCGACGTCCATGATCAGCATCTGGGGTGTCACCAGATGCTTGATCGCCTTGAAGCTGGTTTCAGTGGAGGCCACCGGCACCGCCACCAGCACGATGTCAGCGCCAGAGGCAGCCAGCAGGGCCGATGGTGCCTCGACGTCGATCACGCCCATCTGGCGTGCCCGATCGGTGGTGGAGGGTGACTTGCTGTAGCCAACGACACGTTTGACCAGTCCGGCCCGCTTGAGCGCGAGGGCGAACGAACCGCCCATCAGGCCACAACCAATCAATCCGAGTTGCTCAAACATGGGAGGGGGGCAATGTTGCCGTCATTGTTCTGCGACTGGGTAAGTACCCAATACCTTGTAGAACGCGCACAGGCCCTTGAGGTCCTGCAGCGCGGCGGCGACGTTATCCTGTGCCGGGTGGCCCTGGATGTCGATATAGAAGTAATAGTCCCATTGCCCCGACCGTGCCGGACGTGATTCGAACCGGGTCATCGTAACGCCGTGCCGCTTGAGCGGCACCAGCAGATCGTGCACGGCACCCGGTACGTTCGGCACCGAGACCACCAGGCTGATCCGGTCATTGCCACTGTTCGGTGGTTGCGCCATCATCTTCGGCATGCAGATGATGTTGAAGCGGGTGCGGTTGTGTGCGTCGTCCTGGATTGCGCCGGCAACCACATGCAGGCCGAACTCGCTGGCAGCACGATCCCCAGCGATGGCCGCCCAGGCCGGATTTGTGGCCGCAAGGCGGGCGCCTTCGGCGTTGCTGGATGCGGCGCGGCGTTCGGCCTGGGGCAAGTGGGTCCCGAGCCATTGATGACATTGCGCCAGCGCCTGGGGGTGGGCCAACACCACCTCGATGCCGTCCATCGAGTTGCTGCTGCGCAGCAGGTGATGGCGAACCAGCAGGCTGACCTCGCCAACGATATGCAGCGGCGTGTTGAGCAACAAATCCATCGATCGTGCCACCACGCCTTCGGTGTTGTTCTCGATCGGTACCACGCCGAAATCGGCGCGCCCTGACGTGGCTGCATGGAACACCTCATCGAAGCTGGCGCAGGGGACATGGTCGATGCTGGAGCCGAAAAACTGCACTGCTGCCTGTTCGCTGAAGGTGCCGGCCGGGCCAAGGTAGGCGACACGCTGGCGCGCCTCCAGCGCGCGGCAACACGACATGATCTCGCGCCAGATGTGGCTGATGCCATCGGCCTTGATCGGACCGGCGTTGCGTTGCTGCAGTTCATGAATGACCTGAGCCTCGCGCTCGGGGCGAAACACGACCGACCCTTCGGCCCGCTTGACTTCGCCCACCTCCAGCGCCAGCGCCGCGCGCCGGTTCAGCAAGTCGAGCAACTGGGCGTCAACCGCATCGATCTGGTGACGGAGTAAATTCTCGCATGTAGTCCACCAGGGACTGCACACCTGCGAGCGGCATCGCGTTGTAGATGCTGGCGCGCATGCCACCCAGTGATTTGTGCCCCTTGAGTGACAAAAGGCCATGCTCGCGCGCACCAGCCAGAAAGGCGTCGTTGCGGGTTGTGTCCTTGAGGAAAAACGGCACGTTCATGCGTGAGCGACAGTTCGGGTCAACACGGTTTTCGTACAGCTGCGACGCATCGATCGTGTCGTACAAGAGCTTTGCCTTGGCTGTATTGCGTTGCTCGAGCGCCTGCACGCCACCCTGTTGCTGCATCCACTGGAACACCAGCCCCGCGATGTAGATCGCGTAGGTGGGTGGTGTGTTGAACATCGACTGGTTGTCGGCGACCAGCTTGTAGTCGAACGCGCTCGGACATACCGGCAGCGCATGCCCCAGCAGGTCTTCGCGCACGACAACAACCGTCAGGCCGGCCGGTCCCAGGTTTTTCTGCGCGCCGGCGAAAGCCAGCCCGATGCGCGACCAGTCGACCTTGCGTGATGCGACATGGGAGGAGAAGTCGATCACCAGGGGCGCATCGCATCCCAGGGCCTTTAGATCGGGCAACGACTGGAATTCGACACCGTGGATTGTTTCGTTGCTGCACAGGTGGACATAGGCCGCGTCAGGATCGATCTGCCAGCTGGCAGGGTCCGGAATCCGGGTGTGTCCGTCGGGTTCATTGGTGGCTGCCACATGGGCAGTGCAGTATTTCTGTGCTTCGCGCCAGGACTTCTGGCTCCAGCCACCGGTGATTACGAAGCTGGCCTGGCGCGGTTCGCCCGACTTGTTGTGGCGACCGGCCAGGTTCAAGGGCACGATCGCGTTTTCCGCCAGACCTCCACCTTGCATGAACAGGATGCGGAACTGCGCCGGCACCGCGAGCAGTGCGCGCAGTGTGGCTTCGGCCGCCTCATAGATCGCGATGAATTCCTTGCCCCGGTGGCTCATTTCCATCACGCTCATGCCTGAGCGCCGACCCTGGGCATCGGGCCAGTCGAGCATGTCGCGGGCTGCCTGCTCCAGCACCTCGGGGGCAATGGTCGCAGGCCCGGCGGAGAAGTTGTAGGGTCGTCGTATTGTCATCACTGGCAAAAGCGTTCAACCGCGGCCGTCGCGGTCCGGCCTTGACCGGTGCGGCGGCCGCGTACTGGGTCAGGCGGATTCGTCTCCGCCGTCGTCGTCGGTGGCGTCACCGGCAACGTCACTGCCATTGACGGCGGCATCGTTGTCGACCAGTCGCTGTACACCGCTCAATTGCGAGCCATTGTCGAGCCCGATCAGCGTCACACCTTGCGTTGCGCGACCCATTTCGCGGATTTCACTGACGCGGGTGCGTACCAGCACCCCGGTATCGGTGATCAGCATGATCTCGTCTTCGGCATGCACCAGTGTCGCGGCGACGACCTTGCCGTTGCGCTCACTTTGCTGGATCGCGATCATGCCCTTGGTGCCGCGGCCGTGGCGCGTGTATTCGGTGATGCTGGTACGTTTGCCGTAGCCGTTTTCGGTGGCTGTCAACACCGATTGGTGTTCGTCCTCGGCCACCAGCATGGCAATTACGCTCTGGCCATCGTCGAGCATCATGCCGCGTACGCCGCGGGCGGTGCGGCCCATCGGGCGCACATCGTTTTCATCAAAACGCACGGCCTTGCCACCGTCCGAGAACAACATCACATCGTGTGCGCCGTCGGTCAATGCGGCGCCGATCAGATAGTCGCCCGGATCCAGATCAACCGCGATGATGCCGGCCTTGCGCGGATTGCTGAACTCGTCGAGGGTGGTCTTCTTGACCGTGCCCATGCTGGTGGCCATGAACACATACTGGTCGGATGGAAAACTGCGTTTTTCACCGGTCAATGGCAACACGACCGTGATTTTTTCGCCCTCCTGCAGCGGAAACATGTTGACGATCGGGCGACCGCGCGAGCCGCGCGAACCCTGCGGCACTTCCCAGACCTTGAGCCAATACAGGCGTCCGCGGTTCGAGAAACTGAGGATGTAGTCGTGCGTGTTGGCGACAAACAACTGCTCGATCCAATCGTCTTCTTTCGTGGTGGTGGCCTGCTTGCCACGGCCACCCCGTTTTTGCGCCCGGTACTCCGACAGCGGTTGGCTCTTCACATAACCACTGTGGCTGAGCGTCACCACCATGTCGGTGGGGGTGATCAGGTCTTCGGTGCTCAGATCGAAGGAGCTGTGTTCGATCAGGCTGCGGCGTGTGCCGATCTTGTTCTGACCGAATTCCTGTTTGATATGGCCCAGTTCCTCGGCAATGATGCTCGTGACACGGGCAGGGTTGGCCAGAATGTCGAGCAGATCTTCGATCTCGGCCATGACATCCTTGTATTCGGCGACGATCTTGTCCTGTTCCAGACCAGTCAGGCGCTGCAGCCGCATCTGCAGGATTTCCTGGGCCTGGGTGTCGCTCAGGCGGTACAGGCCGTCCGAACCCATGCCGAAGGTTTTCTCCAGGCCTTCGGGACGATAGTCGTCGGCATTGATGACCCCGCCGTCGGCGCGGGCGCGGGTCAGCATTTCGCGCACCAGCTGGCTGTCCCACGGGCGGGCCATCAACTCCGTCTTGGCAACCGGCGGTGTCGGCGCGTTGCGGATGATCGCGATGAAATCGTCGATGTTGGCCAGGGCAACCGCCAGCCCTTCCAGCACGTGGCCACGTTCACGCGCCTTGCGCAAGGTGTAGACCGTGCGGCGGGTGACGACTTCGCGCCGGTGGCCGAGAAAGACCTCAACCAGATCCCTCAGGTTGCACAGGCGCGGCTGGCCATTGATCAGCGCCACCATATTGATGCCGAAGGTGTCCTGCAGCTGCGTCTGCTTGTACAGGTTGTTCAGCACCACTTCGGGCACTTCGCCACGCTTGAGCTCGATCACCAGACGCATGCCTGACTTGTCACTCTCGTCCTGGATGTGGCTGATACCGTCGATTTTCTTTTCGTGCACCAGATCGGCCATGCGTTCTTGCAGCGTCTTCTTGTTGACCTGGTAGGGCAGTTCGTCGACGATGATCGCCTGGCGTTGGCCGCGGTCGATGTCTTCGAAATGGCATTTGGCGCGCATCACGACCCGGCCCCTGCCGGTGCGGTAACCATCCTTGACGCCGTTGATGCCGTAGATGATGCCGCCTGTGGGAAAGTCCGGCGCGGGAATGATCTCCATCAGATCATCGACCGACGCATCGGGATGGCGCAACATGTGCAAGCAGGCATCAACCACTTCATTGAGGTTGTGGGGGGGAATGTTGGTTGCCATTCCCACGGCAATACCGCCTGATCCATTGACAAGCAGATTCGGCAGCTTGCTCGGCAGGACCAGTGGCTCCCTTTCGGAGCCATCGTAGTTGGGGCCGAAGTCGACTGTTTCCTTGTCGATATCGGCCAGCATCTCATGCGTGATCTTGGCCAGCCGGATTTCGGTGTACCGCATCGCCGCCGCGTTATCACCGTCAACCGATCCGAAATTGCCCTGACCGTCGACCAGCATGTGGCGCAGCGAGAAGTCCTGCGCCATCCGTACGATGGTGTCATAAACAGACTGGTCGCCGTGGGGGTGGTACTTGCCGATGACATCGCCGACGATACGGGCGGACTTCTTGTACGCCCGGTTCCAGTCGTTGTTGAGTTCGTGCATGGCAAACAAGACGCGACGATGCACTGGCTTGAGTCCGTCGCGGGCATCCGGCAAAGCACGCCCGACGATAACGCTCATTGCGTAGTCGAGGTAACTACGCCGCATTTCCTCTTCAAGACTGATAGGCAGGGTTTCTTTGGCGAACTGGGTCATGAAAAGGCTTTGTGTCGGAAAGGGTTGATTTTAAAGCCAAGGGGGTGTCGCTAACTGGCAACACATCAGCAAATTCGGGTGGATTTCCTACATGTGCGGGACCGTTCGGGCTTTGTGCGACGAATCTCATATGGCACAATAACCCCATGCGCTCGGTGGCGGTCACCTTGTGCTTCCAAATGTTTCGCAGCGCCGCTGCGGCTTATGTCTCGACAAGGAGAATCATGAAGAATCTTAATAAAGTGGCCATGTTGATCGCCACAATGGCACTGTCTGCGGCTGCAGGCGCGCAGTCTGTTGATAACTGGAAAAACGGCTCTGGTGATCTGGTCTGGAAGAACGGCAGCAACGAACTTTGCTGGCGTGACAACTACTGGACCCCTGCAACTGCCGCACCTGGCTGTGATGGTGCCATCGTAGCTCCCGTTGCTGCTGCTCCCGCACCCGCACCCGCTCCTGCTCCGCGCGCTGCTCCGGCTCCTGCCCCGAGCGCTGCTCCCGCGCCAGCACCTGCGCCTGTACCCGCACCGCCGCCGCCCGCAGCTACCAAGGTGACCTACGCTGCAGACGCATTCTTTGATTTCGACAAGTCGGTCCTCAAGCCTGAAGGCAAAGCCAAGCTGGACGATTTGATCAGCAAGGTCAAGGACATCAACCTGGAAGTCGTGATCGCTGTCGGACACACCGACTCTATCGGTACCGATGCCTATAACCAGGCTCTGTCGATGCGTCGTTCCGAAGCCGTCAAGGCCTATCTGGTTTCCCACGGTATTGAAAAGAACCGTGTCTATACCGAAGGCAAAGGCGAGAAGCAGCCTGTGGCTGACAACAAGACCCGCGAAGGCCGCGCGAAAAACCGTCGCGTGGAAATCGAAGTGGTCGGTACCCGCGTCAACAAGTAATCACTGCTGATTGCTTCTGGGGCCGGTTTCGGCTCCAATCAAAACCCCGCCTCGGCGGGGTTTTGCATTTGCGTCGAACCGCGTCATGCCCTGGCCGAAACGGGCGCAGTCGCCATTGCCGATAATCCAACCATGACACATAGCGCCAATGTTGATCCGGCCGAACTGGCCAAGTTCTCTGATCTGGCCCATCGATGGTGGGACAAGGACAGTGAGTTTCGTCCGCTGCACCAGATCAATCCGTTGCGATTGGACTGGATTGCATCGACCTGCCAGCTGCATGGCATGGCCGCGCTCGACGTCGGATGTGGTGGCGGCATCCTCGCTGACGCCATGGCCCGTCGTGGTGCACAGGTGCTGGGAATCGACCTTGCCACCAAGGCTCTGCGTGTGGCGCAGCTGCATGCACTGGAGGCGCAGACACCGAACGTGACATACCGTGAGATCAGCGCCGAATCGCTGGCGGCGGAGCAACCGGCTACGTACGACGTCGTCACTTGCATGGAAATGCTCGAGCATGTGCCCGATCCCGGATCCATTGTTCGTGCGTGTTCGCAACTGGTGAAGCCTGGCGGCTGGGTGTTCTTTTCCACCATCAACCGCAACCCGAAGTCGTTTTTGTTCGCGATCGTCGGCGCCGAGTACGTGTTGCGCATGCTGCCGCGTGGCACACACACTTACGAGCGGCTGATCCGTCCCAGTGAGCTCGCGCGGTACTGCAGGGATGCTGGCCTTGAAGTCCAACAGACACGGGGCATGGAGTTCAATCCGTTGACACAGCGGTATTGGCTCAGCGCAGACACCAGTGTGAATTATCTGTTCGCAACCCGCAGGCCTGCGCTCCCTGACGTTGTGGCATGAGCACAGCCGCGTTTGCCGACGTTGCTTCAATCCTGTTCGACCTGGATGGCACGCTGATCGACAGCGCTCCGGATCTAGGGGCCGCCGCCGATCTGATGCGCGTGCAACGTGGAATGCCGTCGTTGCCGCTCGAGCAGTATCGCCATCTGGCGGGATCGGGTGCGCGCGGCATGTTGGCGATCGCATTTAACGTAACACCCGAGCACGACGGGTATGCCCAACTCAGGGAAGAATTCTTCAGCAATTACGAACGCTGCATGACCGAACGAACATATGTGTTTGATGGCGTGCAGGCGTTGATCGAGGTATTGCAGCACCGGGGTATTCGCTGGGGCGTGGTGACGAACAAGTCGTCACGGTTCACAGAGCCGCTCACGCGCGCGATGTCCTTGTTCTCCAGCGCCGCCGTTGTCATCAGCGGAGACACCACAGCCCACGCGAAACCGCATCCCGAGCCCCTGTTCGAAGCGGCCCGGCGGATCGGCGTAGCGCCCGCGCGTTGCCTCTATGTGGGTGATGATGAGCGCGATATCGTGGCCGGACTTGCCGCTGGCATGCGCACGGTCGCCGCTACCTATGGTTATCTAGGCGCCAAATCCGACACGGCGGGATGGGGCGCGCATGCGTCGATAGATAAACCGCTCGCGCTCTTGAATTTGCTGGGACAGGCCTAAAATACAGGCCGAGGGGCTGCATTGGTTTCGACGTGGGTTCGGAATCGTAGTGGTGCATGTCGAGCATGGGCTACGCTCGTAAATCTTGGTTCAACAAAGTAACTGCAAACGACGAACGTTTCGCACTCGCTGCTTAATAACCAGTGAGCCTTACAACAGCAGGCCGATGGGCTGGGCAAGGGTGTTGTGACCGCAAGGTCATGATGTCCAGGCTGTAAGGTTATTCACATCGGCTGGTCCTGTACCGGGTACCTTGGTATGAGACGAGAAAATAGGGTGCTGGCGTTCGGTATAGCGTGTGGCTGCGCGATACCGAAGGCGAGACTCAAATCAGACCACTAAACATGTAGATCTGCACGAGGATGGCTTGCGGACGGGGGTTCGAATCCCCCCAGCTCCACCATACCCCCGTTAAAGGCCACTAGGAATAACCCACCTAGCGGCCTTTTTCTTTGAGAGAACCGACCATTGCTGCAACAAGGTTCAAAAGAACATCATTCGCAAGCAGGCACTGATATGTGACGCTCGACTCCGTCGTTTAAGCTCGGATTCATGGGGAACCGTTGCAGCCGCGCCCAGTGGGTCACCCAGCCAACAAATCTATGAACGTAAAGTCGACGTCCACATCATGGATTGCTTCTTATGTTTAGCTTGTTGCTGACTCTCATTGATATCATGTTGGACTTTCTGATGAGCGCAGTTGGAGCGGACCCGTCGCAACTGAAGGACAAATGTGGTGAGACTTGATAGTCGGGAGCTCGGGCG
>CAJDWO010000042.1_pt1 | contig 31394 bp, 17 predicted proteins | sample 7391601 | NCBI WGS metagenome assembly CAJDWO01 (sample SAMEA7055735, study PRJEB34461) | soil metagenome | biome: terrestrial ecosystem; feature: Peninsula; material: soil | place: Antarctica | collected 2016 | reverse complement strand
GCTGTCGTGCGCCCCGACGCACCCACGGCGTCGCCGGCCGTCGATCCCACCAGGCTGTTGCCGGCGCCGACGGCGCCGCTGGTTCCGTTGACGGTGTCGAACCAGGTCACGGCACCCATGCCGCCATTCCAGCCTGGGCTGAAGACCAGTGCCTTGCCATTGAACAGATTCTGGACGCCACCGCCACCGACCGCATCACCCGCCGCAGAGCCGATCAGGCTGTTGCCCGCGCTGATGGCACCGGTCAACGGCGCGGCGCTCGGGTTGACGAAGGTGACGGCACCGGCACTGGCGTTCCAGTTGGTTGATGTCAGGTAGTAGTTGCCACTATTGCTCCCGAACGCCAGGAACGCATTGCCGACCCGGTCGTTCGTGTGCGTGCCCACCAGGCTGTTCGCGGCCGAAACCGCACCGCTGACACCGGTGAGCGCATCGGCGAAGGTCACTGCCCCAGCCAGTGTGGCTGCGCCGTTATTCCAGTTCGGTGTGCGCAACGCGATCAGATTGCCCAGTTGCTGATAGGAATTGGCGCCGACCCGGTCGCCGGACGATGTCGTGCCGGCGGTACTGCCGACCAGGCTGTTGCTCCCACCCACGATGCCGATGGTGCCCGCCGTGTTGTCGAACCAGGTCACCGCTCCCTTGTTTCCATCCCAGTTCGGACTCAGGATCAGTGACTTGCCGTTGCCCAGATTCTGTACGCCAGCGCTTCCGATCTGGTCACCTGCCGTGGCACCAACCAGGCTATTGCTGTAGCTCACCGGGCCGACCACCGGCGCCGCGGCCCCGTCGATCCAGGTGATGGCGCCGGCGCGGTCGGACCAGTGCGGGGTGTTGACCAGTGCATGCGCAGCGTCCAGGTGGTAGTACAAGCTGCCGGACCACCCCACCTGATCGTTGAGGGAAGCTCCGATCAGACTGTTGCTGCCGGACACGGGACCGATGACACCGTTCATCGGATCGGCCCAGGTGATGGCACCCGCTGCGTATATCGACAAGTTGCTCCAGTTGGGGCTGAAAATCGCCAGAAGGTCACCGACAAAACCGTAGCTGCCGTATGTGCCAACCAGATCGCCGGACTGCGAACCTACCAGGCTGTTGCTCGCGTCCACGCCGCCCACGGTGCCGCCATTGCTGTTCATCCAGGTAACGGCGCCGCTATTTCCATTCCATGTCGTGCTGAAAACCAGGGATTTGCCATTGCCCAGATCCTCGACACCACCGCTGCCGACCCGATCATTCACACTGATGCCAACCAGGCTGTTGGACGCGCTGACGGCCCCGGTCAGGCCTGTACTGGTATCGACCCATGTCACGGCGCCGGCATTCGGAACGCTGGGCGAATTGGCCCAACTCTCGCTGATGATCGCAATGTTCGGTCCGGCGAGGTAGGAATAACTGCCGTAGTCGCCTACCCGGTCGCCTGGCGTCGATCCGACCAGGCTGTTACTGTTGTCCACGACCCCGACCGATCCGCCTGCCACATCCAGCCAGCTGACCGCCCCCATCGCAGAGTTCCAGTTCGGGCTGAAAATCGCTGCCTTTCCGTAGCCGAAATTCACCACACCGCCCGAACCGACCTCATCCCCTGACGTGCCGCCCACCACGCTGTTGGCGCTGGAGACGACGCCGACGGCTGGGGCGTTGCTGTCGATCCAGGTGACCGCTCCACTGTCCGTGTTCCAAGATGGATTGACGATGGCGTAGTGGACACCGTCCAGGTATTCAATCGAGCTCGAATTGGTATTCAATCGAGCTCGAATTGCCGACGCGATCGTCCGTCTGGCTGCCGACCAGGCTGTTGGCCGCAGTGACCGCGCCGGTGACGATCGTTGTGGCGTCGAACCAGGTAATCGCCCCGGCCGCCGTCGCGTTGCCGCCGTTCGCCCATTCGGGGCTGAGAATCGCAATCTTGTTACCCACGTAGTCCCAAGAGCCGCTCCCGACCCGGTCGCCGGTCGCGGAGCCGACCAAACTGTTCGCGGCACTGACCGTACCCACCCGTCCGCTGGCCTGGTCCATGAAGGTCACCGCCCCCATTGAGCTATTCCAGTTCGGGCTAAAGATGGTCCAGTAGCCACTGATCAGCGTATTGATGCCATACGACCCGATCTGGTCACCGGGCGCTGCCCCGACCAGACTGTTTGCCGGGCCCATGACACCGACCACTGGCGCGAGAGGATTGATCCAGGTGACCGCACCCGCATTGCCGTTCCAGGCGGACGTGGCAACATAGTAGTTACCGCCACCAGCCGAGATACTGCTGTTGCCCACCCGATCGTTGGGCATGGCGCCAACCAGACTGTTAGACGAAGAGATGACGCCGGTGATGCCATTGGTGCTATCGGCCCAGGTTATGGCGCCGGTTCCACTGTTCCAGTTCGGGCTCAAGATTGCAAGTTTGCCGCCCGACAACTGCGGGGTGCCGCCGCTGCCAACCTGATCACCGCTGGTCGAACCCACCAGGCTGTTGGCCGACGACACGGCTCCTGATACGCCGGTGGTCGGATTGAAGGGCGTCAATGCCCCCGCCGAGCCATTCCACAACGGACTGAACAAGAGCAGGTTGCCGCCAGCCAGATTACGCAAGTAGGTGTCGCTGCCGACACGGTCATTGGTCGCGCTGCCGCGCAGGTTCGAGATCAACGCGCCCGTGAGGCCGTCGAACAGATAAACCGCACCAGAGTTGGTCGCCGCGAAATCATCGTTGGCGTTGAGGATCAGGATATTGCCATTGTTCAATACCTGCGTGTTTTGCCCGAAAAAATTGCTCGAGCCCGGGTTGGGGTCAAGCAGTTCGACACTGACACCGGGAATCAGCTCCGGCGTCTTGATCACGATGTATTGGGGATCAAGCAGGAAATGTCCACCCTGCCCCATCGGTGCTCCTGCGTTGGCGGAGCCACCAAACTGCACCTCGTGCCCGGCCGACACTTCCAGCGTGCCACCATTGCCGCCACCAGAGCCGCCGCGGGCCGTCATCTCACCGGCGAACCGGTTGCTGGCGTCGGCCCAGGTCACGATGCTGCCACCGTCACCGTCCACTCGGGCATCGGCATGAATGCCGGATGCGGCACTGACCGTCAGGTTGTGGGCATTGGCCACCGTGTTGTCGGCGCCCGCCCGGCCGCCGCCGATGCGGATGGTGCCACCCCCGGCGTCGCCATCGGCGCGGATCTGCGCGGCCGCCAACGTGACGTCGTGGCCTGTCACTGTGACCGAACCGCCAACACCGCTGCTCGCGCTGGCGTCGAGCGAACCCGAACTGTAAACCTGGCCTGGCGCGTCGGTTGCAGTATTGGCTGTCACCGCGATGCTGCCACCGCGCAACACACCCTGTACCGACACGAGCGCCGAAGCACTCTGGATCATGCGGCTGTCGGACTGCAACCGCACCGAGCCGCCAAAACTGCTGGAGCCGTCCGCATGAACCGCGCCATCCTGCACCAACTTGGCGCCGCTCACCTGGATGTCGCCACCCCGGCCTGCATTGGCCGATACCTTTGAGTCGGCCTCCAGCGCGACGTAGCCGGCCGCGGCGTCCAGCGTGATGTTGCCGCCGACGGTGACGGCTTGACCCGCCGGGGAAGCAGCCATCGCCTGGGCGCTGATCTGCGCAGTGCTCTCGAGCGTCAGGTTGCCGGTCTGCGACGTCACCGTGATCGCGCCGCCCTGGGTCTGTCCGTCGGCGCGGATCTGACTGTCAGATGCCAATTGCACATCACCCAGGGCTTTGAGCACCAGGCGGCCACCTTCCTGCGCCAGCGTCTGCGCCTGCACCACGCCCGAGTGCTGCAGCGTGCCGGCAAACACGCCGGCAGCGCCGCCTTCGAGTCGGCCCAGATTCACAACCGTGTTGCCGCGGTTCTGAACCTCGAACACGATGTCGTCGAGGTTGCGCCCGGTGATCTCGACCATTTCGCCGGCTGCCAGCACGATGTTGCCGCCCTGTGACGAAATCACCGCATTACCGTCGACACCCACGTTCGGCGCAATCAGATAGACATCGCCATTGCCCGAGCTGATGCTTCCCTGAACCTGGATATCACCGGCAACGCCATCGCGTGTGAACTTGAACTTGCCGGCCTTGAAGTCCTCGTCGCGCAGCGACAAGGTCGATGCGACGAAACCCTGGGTATCGATGACGCTGCCCGCGCCAAACACGACGCCGTTGGGGTTGATCAGGAACACCCTGCCATTGGAGCCGAGCGTACCGTCGATCTGGCTCTTGAGTGCCGGGTTTTGCGCCTGCACCCGGTTGAGCACGGTGCTGGCCGCATTCTGCTGTTGAAAATAAGTCGTTTCACCGGCGCCGATCGAGAATTTCTGCCAATGGATGATCGCGCCCGGGCTATTCGTGACCGTGAGCTTGTTGCCCTGGATCTGCTGTGTGGCCTGGCCGTGGACCACGGTCGCGCCGTCAGGATTGGCCTGCGCCATCTGCGGCAATACCCCATAAATGGCAGCTAGCGCCACCACCAGCGTACGCCGACGCGAAGCCGCCCTGAGTACCCGAGAACCTGTAATGACCATGGTATGAAACCTCTGCATCCATTGAGTGGGAACGGCTGTCGCGCACACTCGACAAATCAAAAATCCGAAAAGTCGGCCAACAACGAGTTGAAACGCACGTACGAAATTGGCCACAACTACCGAGCATACCGGCCGCAATCGGCCTGACGCATCGGGTCAAATTGACTCACATTTTGCTACATTTGTCCACCACGACGATCTGCAGCACCCCTGCACTGCACAAACGCCGTCCGTAGCTGCACCAAAAGATGCCGACGCCGCGCCGCCCGCCTGGCAAGTCGGGCAAAAGCAAACGAACCAGCGGTTGCACCAGGCGATAAAGTACGAACCGGGATAATTCGGGCCCATGAACCCTTTACTGGAGCGACTGCAGCCTTATCCCTTTGAACGCCTGCGGGCCTTGTTCGCCGACATCACGCCCAATCCCGCCTACCGCCCGATCAGTCTGGGCATCGGTGAACCCCGCCATGCAACGCCGGCCTTCATCACCCAGGCCTTCGTCGACGCACTGCACTGCGAGCCCAGTGGCCTGGCCGCTTATCCGGCCACGGCCGGCGATCCGGCCTTGCGCCAGGCCTGCGCCGGCTGGCTGCACCGGCGTTATGGCCTGCAGGTCGACGCCATGTCGCAGGTGTTGCCGATCAACGGCTCGCGCGAAGCCCTGTTCGCCTTTGCGCAGACAGTGATCGATCCGGGCGGTGGCGCAGCGCTACAGGATGCCGACGGCCCCTGGGTGGTTTGCCCGAACCCGTTCTACCAGATCTATGAAGGCGCAGCCTTGCTTGCAGGCGCACGGCCCTGGTTCGTGGCGGCAGATCCGGCGCGCAATTTTGCGCAGGACTGGGACGCGGTGCCCGAGGCGGTCTGGTCGCGTACCCAGTTGCTGTATGTCTGCTCGCCTGGCAATCCGACCGGTTCCGTGATGCCATTGGCGCAGTGGGAACAACTGTTTGCCTTGAGTGATCGTCACGGGTTCGTGATTGCCTCCGACGAGTGTTACAGCGAGATCTACTTCCGCGACGAACCACCGCTCGGTGGCCTGCAGGCCGCCTCGTTGCTCGGGCGCACCGACTTTCGCCGTCTGGTGGCATTCACCAGTTTGTCCAAACGCAGCAGCGTGCCCGGCATGCGCAGCGGCTTCGTCGCTGGCGACGCCGCACTGATCAAGGCGTTTTTGCTCTACCGCACCTACCACGGCAGCGCGATGAGCCCGGTGGTGCAATCGGCCAGCATCGCGGCCTGGGCCGACGAGGCCCATGTGATTGAGAACCGGGCGTTGTACCGCACCAGGTTCGCACGGATCACGCCGATCCTGTCCGAAGTGCTCGACGTCGCCTTGCCCGATGCCGCTTTCTATCTGTGGGCCGGGGTCCGGGGCAACGACACCGTGTTCGCGCGCGAGCTGCTCGCTCTTTACAATGTCACGGTACTGCCCGGGAGCTTTCTGGCCCGGGACGTCGACGGGGTGAACCCGGGCGCACAACGCATCCGTATGGCCCTGGTGGCCGAGACCGAGGAATGTGAAGAAGCTGCGCACCGCATCGTGCAGTTTGTACGCGACACACGCTGAGACGACGGCCCCTTTTTCCTGATTCAACCATCAAGCATCCATGACCGAGCAACTGCAAAAGACCATTGAAACCGCGTGGGACAACCGCGCCGACTATTCCGCCAATAAGGCGCCACGCGAAGTCGTCGACGCAGTCGACCACGTCATTGACAGACTCGACACCGGCAGTTTGCGCGTCGCCACACGTGACGGCGTCGGCCAGTGGACCACCCACCAATGGATCAAGAAGGCAGTGCTGCTGAGTTTTCGATTGCGCGACAACGCGGTCATCCGTGCCGGTGATCTCGGATTCTTCGACAAGGTGGCGACCAAGTTCGCCGACCAGGATGAAGCCGCCTTGCGTGCCAGCGGTGTACGTGTGGTGCCGCCGGCAGTGGCACGCCGCGGCAGCTATTGCGCCAGGGGCGTAGTGCTGATGCCGTCCTATGTCAATATTGGCGCCTATGTCGACGAAGGCACGATGGTCGATACCTGGGCTACCGTGGGTTCCTGCGCGCAGATCGGCAAGAACGTGCACATCAGCGGCGGTGTCGGCATCGGCGGCGTATTGGAGCCGATGCAGGCCGGTCCGACCATCATCGAGGACAACTGCTTCATCGGCGCGCGCTCCGAAGTGGTCGAGGGTGTCATCGTCGAGGAAAACTCGGTGATCTCCATGGGCGTCTATATCGGCCAGAGCACCAAGATCTACGACCGCGCCACCGACACCGTCAGTTATGGCCGCATTCCGGCCGGTTCCGTCGTCGTCTCGGGCAACCTGCCCAGCGCCGACGGCAAGTACAGCCTGTATTGCGCGGTCATCGTGAAGAAGGTCGATGCGCAAACCCGCGCCAAGACCAGCCTGAACGATTTGCTGCGCGACTAGGGCATCATCCCACCGCAACCAGGCACGAGGACATCACCATGGCGACGACCACCACCACAGCGGGGACGATGGAGCGCATCTTGCGCCTGATGAGCGACAAGAAGGCGTCGGACGTGTATCTCTCGGCCCAGGCGCCAGCGCTGATCAAGATCAACGGCTTGTGTATCCCGATCAACAACCAGGTGTTGCCACCGGACGCGCCGCGCAACTTGCTGGCCGAGGTGTTGCCCGCCGACCGCATTGCCGAACTCGAGGCCACCGGTGAACTCAACATGGGCTTCCCGCTCGCCGGCGTGGGGCGTTACCGGGTCAGCGCAATGCGCCAGCGGGGCACCATAGCGGCAGTCGTGCGTTTCATTGCACTCGAAGTGCCAGCATTGGCCAGTCTGGCCTTGCCTGAGATCCTGAGCGAACTGATCATGGCCAAACGCGGCCTGTTGCTGATGGTGGGGGCGACCGGCGCGGGCAAAAGCACCACGCTGGCCTCGATGATCGACTACCGCAACGAAAACCTGGCCGGTCATATTCTCACCATCGAGGATCCGATCGAGTTCCTGTTCAAGAACAAGCGCTCGGTGATCAACCAGCGCGAAATCGGCTCGGACACCGAATCGCTGACGATCGCGCTCAAGAACGCCTTGCGCCAATCGCCCGATGTGATCCTGGTGGGCGAAATCCGCGACCGCGAAACGATGTCGGCGGCGCTGGCGTATGCACAGTCGGGTCACCTGTGCCTGGCAACGATGCACGCCAACAACAGCTACCAGGCACTGAACCGCATACTGAGCTTCTATCCGGTCGAAGTGCGCGAGACCATGCTTGGCGATCTGGCCGCGGCCCTCAAGGCGGTGGTCTCGCAGCGCCTGCTGCGCACCGTCTCGGGCGGACGCGTTCCGTCGGTCGAGGTGATGCTCAATACAAAGCTGATCTCCGAGCTGATCGAAAAAGGCGACTTCTCCGGCATCAAGGAAGCGATGGAAAAATCCATGGCCGAAGGTTCGCAGAGTTTCGAGGCCGACATCGCGCGTTTGATCGTCGAGGGTATCGTCGACCGCAAGGAAGGCCTGGCCAACTCCGATTCTCCGACCAACCTGATGTGGCGCATGGAGAACGATTTTTCTCAGGCGCGCAAGCCCAAGGTGGAAGAAGAGCCGGACGACGAGCCCTCGTTCACCGAGATCACCCTGGACGTCAAACATTGATGGCGGCATGGTCGCACCGGACAGACCACCCGATCGATCGCGCCTGCGCCACACCTGCGGATGACGACGGCCGATGGACCTGCACGGCTGCACGCAAGGCGACGTTTCTCCAATGAACATTGCGCAATTGATCGACACCAGCGCCGCAGCGCTGGATGCGGCCGGCGTCAGTTTCGGCCACGGCACGACCAACGCCCATGACGAGGCGGCGTGGTTGGTGTTGTGGCGGCTGGCATTGCCGCTGGATGCGTCGCTGGACGGCCAGGACGGGATTGGCGACCAGGTACCCGCGCCCAACCAGCTGCAACAAGTCCAGGCTCTGGTGCAGCAACGCATCACCACGCGTTTGCCGGCCGCCTACCTGACGGGGGAAGCGTGGTTGCAAGGTGTGCCTTTCCATGTGGATCCGCGTTGCATCGTGCCGCGCAGCCTGATCGCGGAGTTGATCGCCGATGGCACGCTCGACATCTGGATGCCAGTGCATACGGGCCGGTTGTTGGACCTGTGTACCGGCGGCGCGAGTCTGGCCATCTTGGCGGCGATGGCTTATCCTGATCTGCGGGTCGATGCGACTGACATCTCGGCCGATGCGCTTGATGTGGCCCGCTCCAACCTGCGGCGCCATGCAATGGGCGAACGTATTCGCTTGCGCCAGGGCGATGGCCTGGCTGCGGCCGACGGTGAATACGACCTGATCCTGTGCAACCCGCCCTATGTGAACCGTGACAGCATGGCGCAACTGCCGCCTGAATACCAGGCCGAACCCGCAATCGCGCTGGCTGGCGGTGTCGACGGCATGGACTTCGTGCGCGGCCTGCTGCGCAGTGCATCGGCGCACCTTGCGCCTCACGGCGTGCTGGTGCTGGAGATCGGCCACGAACGCGTCCATTTTGAAGCGGCCTTCCCGGCGCTACCCGCAATCTGGCTGGAGACCAGCGCCGGTGCCGACGAGGTCTGTCTGCTGACCCGCGAGGCCCTGGCAGCCCCCCTGCTGACCGATTGACTCCACGTACCCTGAACCCGGGCCGCTGCAACGGCCCCACTGCATCCCATGATCACCCTGAAGAACGTCACCCTGCGCCGCGGAACCAAGGTTCTGCTGGACAACGCATCGGTGACACTGAACCCCGGCGAAAAGGTCGGTCTGGTCGGGCGCAATGGCGCCGGAAAATCATCACTGTTCGCACTGCTCGACGGCTCCTTGCACGAAGACGCAGGCGACTACAGCGTGCCTGCGCAATGGCGCATGGGCCAGGTTGCGCAAGACATGCCTGAGACCGACATGTCGGCGACCGAATACGTGATTCAGGGCGACGTGCGTCTGTTGGCAGCCCAGAACGAGGTAGCTGCCGCCGAGGCCAGCGATGACGGCGACCGCATGGCGCATGCTTATATGGAACTCCACGATGCGGGCGCCCATGACGCACCGGCACGCGCCCAGGCGCTGATCCTCGGTTTGGGCTTCAAGACGTCCGAACTCGACAACCCGGTGAACAGTTTCTCCGGCGGCTGGCGCATGCGGCTGCAACTGGCACGCGCGCTGATGTGCCCGGCCGACCTGCTGCTGCTCGACGAACCCACCAACCACCTGGACCTGGACGCGCTGGTCTGGCTGGAGACCTGGCTCAAGAAGTTCGATGGCACCATGCTGGTGATCAGCCACGACCGCGAGTTCCTCGATGCGGTGACCGACGTGACGCTGCATATCGACGCGGCCAAACTGGTGCGTTACGGTGGCAATTACAGCAAGTTCGAGGACATGCGCGCCGAGCAGATGGAACTGCAGCAAAACGCCTTCACCAAGCAGCAGGACAAGATCGCCCACCTGCAGAAGTTCATTGCGCGCTTCAAGGCCAAGGCCAGCAAAGCCAAACAGGCGCAGAGCCGGGTCAAGGCGCTGGACCGGATGGAAAAAATCGCACCGCTGTTGGCCGAGGCTGACTTCACCTTCGAGTTCAAGGAGCCCGCCAACCTTCCCAACCCGATGCTGGCGATGCAGGCGGTCAGCGTCGGCTATCCACCGCCGCTGGACGCGCCTGCCGGCACGCCGCCGACGACGATCGTGCAGGGCATCAGCCGCTCGGTGCTGGCCGGACAACGTATCGGCATCCTGGGCGCCAACGGCCAGGGCAAGTCGACATTGGTCAAAACGATCGCGCGCGAATTGCAGCCACTGGCGGGCGAGATCACCGAAGGCCGGGGCCTGAACATCGGCTATTTCGCGCAGCAGGAACTCGACGTGCTGCGGCCCGCCGACACCCCGCTGGACCACATGATCAGTCTGGTGCGCGAACTCACCGCGGCCGGCAAGATCGCCGGCCAGGCGACCCGAGAGCAAGACCTGCGCAGTTTTCTGGGCACCTTCAACTTCAGCGGCGACATGGTCAAGCAGTCCGTGGGCAGCATGAGCGGAGGTGAAAAGGCGCGCCTGGTGCTGTGCATGATCGTCTGGCAACGCCCCAACCTGCTGTTGCTCGACGAACCGACCAACCACCTGGATCTGGCCACCCGCGAGGCGCTGGGCATGGCTCTGAACGAGTTCGAAGGCACGGTGATGCTGGTCAGCCACGACCGCGCCTTGTTGCGGTCGGTCTGCGACGAGTTCTGGATGGTTTCGCGCGGCGGCGTGTCCCCGTTCGATGGCGACCTGGACGACTACCAGCGTTACCTGCTGGACGAAGCCAAACGCCAGCGCGAACAGGCGAAGCAGGATGCCAACGCGGGATCGAAGAGCACATCCGGAGGCAACCGCAAACCCGCCCGCAGCGGACCGAGCAAGAGCACGCTGCAAATTGAAATTGATAAGCTGGAAGCGCGGATGCAGGTGCTGCATGACGAAGGCGGCACGCTGGAATCACAATTGAGCCGCGCGGTGCGCCCGTCCGAGATCGCGGAACTCGGCAAACGCCTGAAATCGGTCAACGACGACCTCAAGTTGGCGGAAGAACGCTGGCTCGACCTGTCCGGCCAGCTGGAAATCAGTACCACCTGAGCCTGATGGCGGCACCATCCACCCGGCGTGGATGGTTGGGGTAAATCAGGGTGCAATTGAATTTGTACCAATATATACTGGTTGCGAAACCGGTCCACGACATGCAGCAACGACCTGTCTTCGCGCTGAATGCGCCATACAGGGAGCACCTGTTCGCTGGCCGATCCCCCTTGCCCCATGACAAACACCCCATTTACAGCGCCCCGGGACCCGCAGCCCGACCGCACCGGTGACCCGAACGCACCCGGCGCGGCGCGGGTTCTGCGCCAGTTCCGTCTGATATTCAACGTCATCAAGACCCATTTCCAGCAAGTGGAGAAAAAGGTGGGGGTTGGTGGTGCACAGGTATGGGCCTTGCACGTGGTGCACCAGCGTCCGGGCATCGGCATCCATGCATTGGCACGGGCCATTGACGTGCGCCAGCCCACGGCCAGCAACCTGGTCCGCTCGATGGTGGACCAGAGCCTGCTGCAGGTGCGCAAGGAAGGCCCCGACCGGCGTGCCGTGCAATTGCACCTGTTGCCACGCGGCCTCGATGTATTGCAGCGTGCGCCCGGTCCGTTTGCCGGTGTCTTGCCGCAGGCGCTGGAGAATCTGGATGCGGAGACCCTGGCCAGGCTGGAGCGTGATCTGGCAGAGCTGATCGGATTGCTCGGTGCCAACGAACGCGGCGCAGGCATTCCATTGGCGCAGATGTGAAGGTGACGTAGCCAGGACCACCATCAACCGCGCACTGCGACGAAAGCGGCGTGAACGGTGGAGATGCACGAAAAGAGAAAAGGGACAACGATGCGAACCGATACTGACAACTACCTGTTTTGCGAAGGAACCCATACCCGGTTGTACGACGTGCTGGGTTGCCACCTGGCACAGGAGGGAGCTCGCTTCGCCGTCTGGGCACCGAATGCGGAGTCAGTCAGTGTGATCGGCGACTGGAATGGATGGTCTGCCGATGTCGACCCGCTTGTCCTTCGCGACGATGGCACCGGCATCTGGAGTGGCGTCGTAACGGGTGCGCAGCGCGGCCAGGGTTACAAGTACCGCATCCGGTCTCGGCACAACGGCCATGTGGTGGACAAGGCAGACCCGTTTGCGGTGCTGTGCGACCGATGTCGGTCTACGAAGTCCACCTGGGCTCGTGGCGGCGCAGCAACGGAGAATTCCTGGGCTACCGTGAACTGGCGCATCAGCTCGCCGAGTATTTGCTGCAAACCGGTTTCACCCATGTCGAACTGATGCCGGTGACCGAACACCCGTTCTATGGTTCATGGGGTTACCAGACCACCGGATATTTCGCGCCGACCGCGCGGTATGGCACGCCGCAGGAATTCATGTACATGATCGACCACCTGCACCAGCACGGCATCGGCGTGTTGCTGGACTGGGTGCCTTCGCATTTTCCGACCGACGAACACGGCCTGGCCTACTTTGACGGCACACACCTGTTTGAACATGCCGATCCGCGCCAGGGTTTCCACCCCGAGTGGGGTTCGAGCATCTTCAACTACGGCCGCAACGAGGTGCGCAGTTTCCTGATTTCGTCTGCGCTGTTCTGGCTCGACAAGTACCACCTGGATGGCTTGCGCGTGGACGCGGTGGCCTCGATGTTGTACCTGGACTATGCACGCAAGGAGGGTGAGTGGATTCCCAATGCAGCGGGTGGCCGCGAAAACCTGCACGCGATCACCTTCCTGCAGACGCTGAACAAGGCGATCTACCGGGAGTTTCCGGACACGGTCAGCATCGCCGAGGAGTCGACCGCGTGGCCCAGAGTGTCGCGCCCCACCGACATGGACGGGTTGGGATTCGGCATGAAGTGGAATATGGGCTGGATGCACGACGATCTGGCTTACATGAAGGAAAACCCGATCCATCGGCGTTACCACCACCACAAGATGACGTTTTCGCTGATGTATGCCTTCAACGAGAACTTCATGTTGCCGCTCTCGCACGATGAGGTCGTGTATGGCAAACGTTCGTTGCTCGCCAAGATGCCCGGCGACAACTGGCAACAATTCGCCAACCTGCGTGCCTTGTATGGGTGGATGTGGGGCCACCCGGGCAAAAAGCTGCTGTTCATGGGCGGCGAGTTCGGCCAACGGCGGGAATGGACCCATGAAGGGGAACTCGAATGGTGGGTCACGGAAAACGCGGACCATGCCGGCGTGCAGCGTTTCGTCTCGCAACTCAATCAGATTTACCGCGCATCGCCGGCCTTGTACCAGCAGGACTTTTCGCCGCTCGGATTCGAATGGATCGCCGCCGATGACGTCGATGCCAGCGTGTTCGCCTTCCTGCGCAAACCGCGTGATGCCGGCGCGCCGATGCTCGTCGTCAGCAACATGACGCCGGTGCCACGCAGCAACTACCTGGTCGGGGTGCCGTTGGGAGGCCACTGGCGCGAGCGCATCAATAGCGATGCGCGCGAATTCGGCGGCTCGGGCTGGGGCAACCTCGGTGGTATCGAGGCCAGTCCCGTATCGGCACACGGTCGGCCTTATTCACTCTGCCTGAGCCTGCCACCCTTGTCCACGTTGATGCTGGAGCATGTGCGCGATGCGTAAAGGCACAACCGCCAGCACGGGCGTTGCAGGCACCGCACCGGTCGTGTCGCCCGCCGTGCCCGCAAACGGTCAGGTGCGCGCCGTCATCGACCGGATCCTGCCGGCGGTGGACGGAGGACGATTCGCGGTCAAGTGTGTCGCCGGCGAACCGGTGGTGGTGCAGGCCTCGTGTTTCACCGATGGCCACGATATGTTGCGCGTGCTGCTATGTTGGCGCAACGACGACGATACGGCGATGCGCGAGGTGGAAATGCGGGCGCGGGGCAGCGACGTCTGGGAAGCGCGTTTTGTGCCACCCCAGGCAGGCCGATACCGCTACACCGTGGTGGCCTGGGTCGATGCTTTCGAATCCTGGCGCGATGAGATGGTGCGCCGCGTTGAAGGCGACGACATCCGCATCGCTGCGCAGGCCGGCGCACAGGTGATCGCGGCGTGTGCCGATCGCGCCGACGGCGCAGACCGCAGAGCCCTCGCGGCCTGGGTGGACGATTTGCAAGCGATGGCCGGCGATGCACACGTCGATGCACGCGCCGTCAAGATCCTCGCGCTCGACGAGATGCTGGCGCAGCGCATCCGTAGTTATCCGGATCGCTCGTTCGAAACCGTGTACCCGGTGGAGTTGCCGCTGGTGGCAGACCGCGAACGTGCTCGCTTCAGCAGTTGGTACGAGCTGTTTCCGCGCTCGTGTGCGCCGGTGGCGGGACAACACGGGACGTTCAAGGACGTCATGGGCCGATTGCCGGCAATTGCCGCGATGGGTTTCGATGTGCTGTATTTCCCGCCGATCCATCCGATTGGCACGATCCGGCGCAAGGGCAAGAACAACACCCTGGAGGCGGGTCCCGACGATGTCGGCAGCCCCTGGGCGATCGGATCGGCGCAGGGCGGGCACAAGGCCATCCTGTCTGCGCTGGGTACACCGGCGGACTTACGGCGCGTGAGCTGGGTATCGACGTGGCCCTGGACATCGCATTCCAATGTGCGCCCGACCACCCATACGTCAAGGCACACCCGGACTGGTTCCGCTGGCGCCCCGACGGCACCGTGCAATATGCGGAAAACCCGCCGAAGAAGTACCAGGACATCTACCCGTTCAACTTCGAGTCCGAGGACTGGCAGGCATTGTGGCTTGAACTCAAGAGCGTGTTCGAGCACTGGATCGACCAGGGCGTGACGATCTTTCGGGTCGACAACCCGCACACCAAATCGTTTGCTTTCTGGGAATGGGTGATCGGAGCGATCAAGCACGAACACCCCACGGTGATCTTCCTGGCGGAAGCCTTCACCCGGCCCGCGGTGATGCACCGATTGGCCAAGGTCGGCTTTACGCAGTCGTATACCTACTTCACCTGGCGCAATCAAAAACACGAGCTGCAGACCTACTTCACCGAACTCGCGGGCGGACCGGGCAAGGCGTATTTCCGGCCGAACGCCTGGCCCAATACCCCCGACATCCTGCACGAGCAATTGCAAACCGGTGAGCCTGCGGTCTACATCGCCCGGCTGGTGCTGGCAGCCACATTGGCCGCCAGCTACGGCATCTATGGGCCGGCCTATGAATTGCGTGATCACACGCCGCGCGAACCCGGCAGCGAGGAATACCTGGACTCGGAAAAATACCAGCTGCGACATTGGGACCACGACGACCCGGGCAGCCTGGCGCCTTTCATCACGCGCATCAACCGCATCCGGCGCGAGAACCGGGCGCTGCAGAGTGACATCAGTCTGCGTTTCCTGCCGATCGACAATGACCAGCTGCTGGCGTATACAAAGGCCACCGACGACGCGAGCAACGTGGTGGTCATCGTGGTCAACCTGGACCCGCAAAACACGCAAGGCGGCTGGCTGGAGTTCGATCCGGCATCGATACAGGTCGACACACAGCAGGACTTCCAGATGCATGACCTGCTCAGCAACCAGCGGTTCACCTGGCGTGGATCGCGCCACTACCTGCAAATCGATCCGCACAATGCGCCGGCACACATCTTCGACCACCTATGCCAACTACCGAGCCATCGCTCTCTGCCGCAGCCATGACGGTCGACAACGCAGACGACCCGCAGTGGTATCGCGACGCGGTCATCTACCAACTCAACGTCAAGGCCTTCTTCGACTCGAACGATGACGGCGTGGGCGACTTCAAGGGTGTCACAGCCAAGCTCGACTATGTGAAGGAACTTGGCGTCAACACCATCTGGTTGATGCCGTTTTACCCCTCACCGCTGCGCGACGACGGTTATGACATCGCCGAATACGAAGACGTGCATCCGCAATACGGGACACTGGACGATTTCCGTGAATTGATGTCTGCGGCGCATAGCCGCGGCTTGCGCGTGATCACCGAGCTGGTCATCAACCACACCTCGGACCAGCATCCCTGGTTCCAGGCAGCGCGCAAGGCCGCACCCGGATCGCCCGAGCGCGATTTCTACGTCTGGAGTGACACCGACCAAATCTACCAGGGCACACGCATCATCTTCACCGACACCGAGACCTCCAACTGGACCTGGGATCCGGTGGCCAAGCAGTTTTTCTGGCACCGCTTTTTCAGCCACCAGCCGGATCTGAACTTCGACAACCCCGCGGTGCTCGAAGCGGTGCTCAAGACGATGCGCTTCTGGCTCGACATGGGGGTGGACGGTTTTCGGCTCGACGCAATCCCCTACCTGGTCGAGCGCGACGGCACCAGTAACGAGAACCTGCCCGAGACCCACGCGGTGATCAAGCAACTGCGCGCGGCCATCGACGCGCAATACAAGAACCGCTTCCTGCTGGCCGAGGCCAACATGTGGCCGGAGGACGTGCGCGAATATTTCGGCGATGGCGACGAATGCCACATGGCCTACCACTTTCCGCTGATGCCACGCATGTACATGGCAATCGCACAGGAAGACCGCCACCCGATCACCGAGATCATGCAGCAGACGCCCGAGATCCCCGAGGGTTGCCAGTGGGCGATCTTCCTGCGCAACCACGACGAACTGACGCTGGAGATGGTGACGCACAAGGAACGCGACTACATGTATACGATGTATGCCGCCGACAAACGCGCGCGGATCAACCTGGGTATTCGCCGGCGTCTGGCGCCATTGATGGAGAACGACATCGATCGCATCAAATTGATGAACGCGATGCTGCTGTCGATGCCCGGCTCGCCCATCATCTACTACGGCGACGAGATCGGCATGGGCGACAACGTGTTTGTCGGTGATCGCAACGGGGTACGCACGCCAATGCAGTGGAGCCCGGATCGCAATGCCGGTTTTTCGCAGGCGCACCCGCAAACCCTGTATCTGCAACCGATCCTGGGCGCCATGTACGGTTACGAGGCCCTGAACGTCGAGGCACAGGCGCGTGACCCCAGTTCCCTGCTCAACTGGACCCGGCGCATGCTCGCGGTGCGAGCGACCAACCGGGCGTTCGGACGGGGCCGGCGCATCTTCCTCAAGCCGGGAAATCGCAAGATCCTGGCCTACGTGAGTGAGCACGAGGAGGACACTATCCTGTCGGTGTTCAATCTCTCGCGCTCAGCGCAGCCGGTTGAACTCGATCTCGCGCCATGGAAGAGTTTTGTTCCGGTGGAAATGCTGGGCCGGGTGTCGTTCCCGCCAATTGGTGAGCTGCCCTATCTGCTGACCCTGCCCTCGCACGGCTTTTACTGGTTTCGCCTGTCACAAGAGGCCGACATGCCGCACTGGCACCAGGAAGGCACGGGACTGCAGGACTATCCGACCCTGGTACTGTTCGACGGCTGGACCAGCCTTTTTCGCGACAAGGTGATGCCCTGGCGCATCGGCATGGCCGAACGGACGCGTCGTCAATTTGACGACGATGTCGTGCCGCGTTTCATCGAGCAGCAGCGCTGGTATGCGAGCAAGGGTGATCCCATCAAACAGGTCCACATCATCGACCATGCGGTGTGGTCCGATCAGGGTTCGGCCTGGTTGCTGCCCATCCTCGCATTGGACGGTCCGACAGCGGATACCCGCTATTTCGTGCCGCTCGCACTGGCGTGGGAAGAACACGATGACACGCGCCTTCAGGCACTCGGAAATGCCACCGTGGCCAAGGTGCGCCAACAGGCCCAGGTCGGCCTGATGGGCGACGCCTATTTCGACCCGACATTTGCCACCGCACTGGTATCCGCAATCCGAGACGCGCTGGATCTGGACACGGCCCACGGCCAGTTGCGATTTCGACCCAGTGCGCGCTTCGCCGAGTTGGCCGTGGACATCGACGCCTTGCAGGTAGCGCGGCCAGGCGGCCAGAGCAGCAACACCGTCGTCCTGCTGGGCGACAGCTTGTTCCTCAAGGGCTATCGCCAGCTGCGCGAGGGCATCCATCCGGAACTGGAGATGGGACGCTTCCTCACCGACGAGGTGGCTTTCGCCAATTGTGTGCCCGTGCTCGGCGCGCTGGAGTATGTCAGCGACAACGGTCAGCGGATGGCGCTGGCCCTGGTGCAGACACAGGTGGCCAACCAGGGTGATGGCTGGGCCTTTACGATCGACTACCTCGAGCGCCACCTGGAGGGCTTGCACGCACCCATGGCGGCGCCGCAAGGCGGCACGGACACCCACGAGATACACGGCGGATTTCTGTTGCAGATGGCCATGTTGGGACAGCGCACGGCCGAACTGCATATCGCACTGGCACGCAGCACCGGCCACGCAGCGTTCGACCCCGAACCATGGACCGACGAGGACCTGGCCGCCTGGCGCCAGCACGCGCATGCAGAACTCGACGACACACTGGCCTTGTTGCGTATGCAGGGCAAACGCCTGGCCGCAACGGTGCAGCCGATGGCGCAAGCATTGATGGACCTCGCGCCCAACCTGCACACGCGCATCGACACGATCATCGCCGCACCGGCAGGCTGCCTCAAGACCCGTCACCACGGTGACTACCATCTGGGACAGGTGCTGGTCACCGGGCATGATTTCGTCATCATCGACTTCGAAGGCGAGCCGGCCCGCGACTTCTCGGAACGCCGCGCCAAGGGTTTGCCGCTGCGCGACGTCGCCGGCATGTTGCGCTCGTTCAGTTATGCCCGTTGGACGGCTCTGCGCCGAACCATCGATGCGGGCCAGGACGATGACCAGCTGGCTGAGGCAGCGCACCAATGGGAACAGGTGACGCGCGTAGCTTTCCTGCAGGCTTACGCCGCGACCCGAGCCGCCGATGCAGGACACGTCACGCTGCCCGATGATCTGCTTGCGCTGTTCGAACTGGACAAGGCGCTCTACGAACTGCGCTACGAAATCAACAACCGCGCCGACTGGGTCGCCGTGCCCCTGCATGGCATCCTGGAGCTGCTGCACGACGGTCCGGCTTCCTGAATCGGTGGCCACCGAATCGCCTTTCCTGCCTCGGGCAACCCAACTGGAGAAATACACATGGACACCATTGCCATACAACTGGAGCCCCTGCGGGCAATCATGCTTCAGGTCGCTGCCTTCATGCCGCGTCTGCTGGTTGCGGTGCTGGTCGTCATCGGCGGCTGGCTTATTGCCAAGATCGCGCGCGTCGCGGTGGCCCGGGCCCTGCGCGCTGTCAACTTCAATGTGTTGACCGAACGCGCGGGACTGGACGGCTTCCTCAAGCAAGGTGGCGTCGCGCACGACACCAGCGCCATCGTGGGATGGCTCGCCTACTGGCTGGTGATTCTGGCCGCGCTGGTGGTGGCCTTCAATGGGCTGGGACTGACCACGATCACCGAGCTGCTGGGCCGCGTCGTGTGGTTCGTGCCGCATCTGCTGGTGGCGATCCTGGTACTGGCATTCGGTTCGTACTTCGCGCGGTTTGTCGATGAGGCGGTGACCACGTATTGCCGCAATGTCGAACTGCGCGATGCAGCCTTGCTGGGCAAACTGGCCTACTACGCGATCATGGTGTTTGTCGTGCTGATTGCACTGGATCATGTCCAGGTGGGAGGCGACATCGTTCGCTACAGTTTTCTTGTCATACTGGCTGGCATCGTGTTGGCCTTCGCGCTGGCATTCGGCCTGGGCGGGCGGGACTGGGCGGCGCAGCAGATCGCCCGCTGGTGGCCGATCGATCACGGCGATCACGACGACAGACACGACCGTGACGGCCATTGACATGCCGACAACCCCCACTGTGCCGTACCATGAACCCGCAGGAAGCCACGCACTACGCCCAGGCATACCACCACCATCACCTTCACAACCAATAAAGAGCGCCGCGTGACTGACGAACAACTGATCACCGACGTCTGGCCGGGCGCGTCCTATCCGCGCGGCGCGCACTGGGACGGACAAGGCGTCAATTTCGCCTTGTTCTCCCACCACGCAGAGAAAGTGGAGCTGTGCCTGTTCGACGGCAATGGCCGGCATGAACGCCAACGCATCGTATTGCGCGAGCGCACCGACCATGTGTGGCACTGTTACCTGCCACAGGCACGTCCCGGGCAGGCCTACGGCTATCGGGTGTATGGCCCTTACAAGCCCGAGGACGGCCACCGGTTCAATCCGAACAAGTTGCTGCTTGACCCGTACGCCAAGGACACCGTGGGCCAGTTGCGTTGGAGTGACGCCCTGTACGGTTATACCGTGGGCAGCCGGCGCGAAGACCTGTCGTACGACCGCCGTGACAGCGCCGCGATGATGCCCAAGGCCCGGGTGCTGGAGACCGCATTCACCTGGGGCGACGACCGCTCGCCCCGTATTCCGTGGCAGGACATGGTGATCTACGAGTTGCATGTGCGCGGCTTCACGATGACGCACCCGGAGGTACCGAAGGCGCTGCGCGGAACCTATGGTGCGCTGGGCAGTGCACCGATGATCGACCATCTGCTCCGGCTGGGCGTGACCACGGTCGAGTTGTTGCCGGTACACACCTATGCCAATGATCGGAACCTGGCAGAAAAGGGCCTGCAGAACTACTGGGGCTACAACACGCTGGGCTTCTTCGCGCCCGAGCAGCGTTACAGCGCCTCGCGCAAGGTCAAGGAGTTCAAGACCATGGTGCGCAGCCTGCATGCGGCCGGCATCGAGGTCATCCTCGACGTGGTCTACAACCACACCTGCGAAGGCAACCAGCTCGGTCCGAGCCTGTCGCTGCGAGGCATCGACAACGCGTCCTACTACATGCTGCACGCCGACAACCGACGCTACTACGACGATTTCACTGGTTGTGGCAACACTGTCAATCTGGAACATCCCCGCGCACTGCAACTGGTCATGGACTCGTTGCGTTACTGGGTACTGGAAATGCACGTGGACGGTTTTCGCTTCGACCTGGCTTCGGCGCTGGCGCGCGAGTCGGGCAAGGTCGAAAACCTGGGCGGATTCTTCGACGCGATCCGGCAGGACCCGGTGCTCAATGGGGTCAAGCTGATCGCCGAACCCTGGGACCTGGGACAAGGCGGTTACCAGGTCGGCAATTTCCCACCGGGCTGGGCGGAGTGGAACGACCAATACCGCGACCAGACGCGCGGCTTCTGGAAAGGTGACCATGGCCTGATTCGCGATTTGGCACGGCGGTTGACCGGCTCGCAGGATCTGTATGGGTGGTCGGGCAAACGACCCAATGCCAGCGTCAATTTCGTGACCGCCCATGACGGCTTCACCTTGCGCGACCTGGTCTCTTACAACGACAAGCACAATGCAGCCAACGGAGAGGACAACCGCGACGGGCACAACCACAACCTGTCGTGGAACTGCGGCATCGAAGGCCCGACCGACGACCCGGATATCCTGGCCTTGCGCGCACGGCAGACGCGCAACCTGCTGACCACGCTGCTGCTCTCGCAAGGCGTTCCGATGTTGCTCGCCGGCGACGAAATCGCCAATAGCCAGCACGGCAACAACAACGTCTATTGCCAGGATAATGAATTGGGCTGGGTGAACTGGAGTGATGCACCGGACAAACAGGAATTGCTCCAGTTTGTATGCCAGCTGATCGCCATGCGGCGCAGGCATCCCTCGTTCAGGCGCCGCAACTTCCTGCTTGGGCAAGCCGTTGAAGACGATCAGCACAAGGATTGCGCATGGTTCCGCAGCGACGGACAAGCCATGGAAGCACACGACTGGGACAACGAATACACACTGAGCGTGGCCATGGTCCTGTCGGGCAACGGCATCACGGAGCGCGGGCCACGCGGCGAACAGCTGCTCGATGACCACTTCCTGCTGTTGATCAGCTCGCACCACGACGACATCGCGTTCACGCTGCCGCCGGCGCCGGCAAATGGCTCCTGGCAACGCATCCTGGACACCTACGATGGTTACGTCGCGTCGTCCGAAAGCTTGCCGCCGTATGCTGCGGCACCGGTCTGGGATGCACCGGTCTACGATCTCAAGGCGCGCTCGGTGGTGGTGCTGCGCAGCGAGAACATGTGATGAATCCAGCGCCCCACGTGCCCATCGACGGCGACCATGCCCCGATGCCCTTTGGCGCCAGCTTGCGCAAGCAAGGCGGCGTGGCGTTTGCGCTCTGGGCGCCCGGTGCGCTCGCAGTGGTGCTCGAACATGCGGCGCTCGACCACTACACCGATCACCCGATGCGCCGCGACGCCGGCGGCTGGCATCGCATCGATCTGCCCGCCGCACGTGCCGGCGACCACTACCGCTACCGGTTGCCTGACGGCATGGTCGTACCCGATCCGGCATCGCGGTTCAACCCGGTCGACGTGCATGGGGCCAGCCAGGTGATCGACCCGCAGGCGTACCGCTGGCAGGATGGCGACTGGCGCGGCCGCCCTTGGCATGAGGCGGTCGTCTACGAGGTCCACCTGGGTACATTTACGCCTGAGGGTACATTCGCGGCCGCCACCCAACGATTGCCCTATCTGGTCGAACTGGGCGTGACCGCGATCGAACTGATGCCGCTGGCCCATTTTCCCGGGCGCCGAGGTTGGGGCTATGACGGCGTATTGTTGTTCGCGCCCCACCCGACTTACGGCACACCCGATGAGCTGCGCGCGCTGGTGGATGCCGCCCACGGTATGGGTCTGATGGTGCTGATCGACGTGGTCTACAACCATTTCGGGCCCGAGGGCAATTACCTGCACGCCTATTGCCCGCCATTTTTCCATCCCGATCACATCACGCCCTGGGGCCCGGCGATCAACTTCGACGGCGATCAGGCCGACACGGTACGTGATTTCATGATCCACAACGCGCGTTACTGGATCCGCGAATTTCATGCCGACGGCCTGCGACTGGATGCCATCCACGCCATCCATGACGAATCGCCCGAACGCATCGTGCACGCGATTTGCGCTGCGCTGCGGGACGGGCCAGGCAAAACGCGCCCGGTGCACGTGGTGCTGGAGAACGACGCCAACCAGGCTCACTTGCTCGAACGCGATGCCAGGGGTACGCCGCTGTGCGCCACCGCGCAGTGGAACGATGACCTGCACCATGCGGCCCATGTCATGCTGACCGGGCAGAGCGATGGTTATTACCGCGACTTTGCCGATGACCCACTGGCAAAATTCGCTCAGGCATTGGCGCAGGGTTTCATCTACCAGGGACAGGCCTCGGTTTACCGCGATGGCGCCGCACGCGGCGAACCGTGCACCAACCTGCCGCTGCAGGCGTTTGTGTCGTTCCTGCAGTCCCATGACCAGGTCGGCAACCGCGCGCTGGGCGAGCGGCTGCACCATCTGGCCGACCCGTTGCAGGTGCGTACGGCATTGGCCTGCGTATTGTTGTCGCCCCACGTACCGATGTTGTTCATGGGCGAGGAATTTGCTGCATCCACGCCGTTTCTGTATTTCTGCGACTTCGGCCCGGAGCTGGCACAGCAGGTGGCCAAGGGGCGGCGTGCAGAGTTCGGTCGGTTCGCGCAATTTGCCAGCGAGGCGGCCAGGCTCGCCATTCCCGACCCGAATGCACTCTCCAGCATGACCGACTCCCGGCTGCAGTGGGACGAGCTGCAACACGCGCCCCATCGGCAATGGCATGCCTTCGTTCGTACGCTGCTGGCGGTGCGTCGCAACCAGCTGTTCCCTCTGCTGCGCGAGGGCTGCCATGGCGGCCAGGCCACCTGCTCGGCCGACACGGTGCACGTGCGCTGGTCGCTGGGTCCGCTCGGCTCGACCGCCTCCGGCCAGCTGCATCTGCTTGCGTATTTTGGCGTCACGCCGGCCACCGGCGTCATACCGCCGCCGGGCCGGTTGTTGTTTACCCACGAAATCGACAACACCAGCGGTGCCGGCTGGGTGCTGGCAGCTGGCGCGGTCGCTGTAACCTGCGATGCGTCCGACCATGGCTGAGCCCTGGCGCGACGACCAGCTGGCGACACTCCATCGCCTGTGTACGCACTACGGCATCGCCACTGATTTCCACGATGTCTGGGGCCACTACCAGGAAGTTGCACATGACGCCTTGTTGGCCTTGGTGGCGGAGTTCGATCCCGCAGCCAACACACCCGACGCGCTGGCCGACGCCTGGGTCCGTGCCTGCGACGCGGTCTGGAACCAGTCGCTCACGCCGGTTGTCGCCATCCGTGAAGGAGACACACACTGGGGTGTCGTATTGCGCATGCCGACAACAACCGCTGTCGTGCGCTGGCAATTGCGCGACGAGCACGACCACGTGCTGCACGCTGGAGAGGTTGACCCGCTCGGATTGCCGCAGACCGACAGCACCGAACGTGCGGGTGTGTTCTGGAGCCAGCGGCAGCTGCCACTGAATCTGCCACTGGCGCCCGCGTATTACCAGCTGCGGGTCGATGGTCTGGGCAAGGCCGAGTCCGCGAACGCGTTGGTCGTCTGCGCGCCACAACAGTGTTACCGGCCACCCGCCTTGCGCGCGGACGGGCGGGTCTGGGGACTGGCCGTGCAGCTCTACACGCTGCGCTCGCAACGCAACTGGGGCATTGGCGACTTCGGCGATCTGGCGCAACTGGTGCGGCTGATGGCCGCACGCGGCGCCGACATGATCGGACTCAATCCGCTACATGCGCTGTTCACCCACAACCCGGCGCATGCCAGTCCCTACAGCCCGTGTTCGCGCCGCGCGTTCAACGTGTTGTACATCGATGTGCCGGCGGTCGCGGAATTCGCCTTGTGCGCGCCGGCGCGCCAACGGGTGGCCACGCCGGAGTTCCAGCAACGGCTGTCCCGATTGCGGCAGGCACCGCTGGTGGACTACCCTGGAGTCGCTGCCGCCAAGCTGGAAATCCTCGCGCTGCTGCATGCGCACTTTGCACAGCACCACCTGGAGTCTGACGGGCGTGCAATCGACACGCACGGACAGGACTTCGTCGACTTTGTCGCCCGTGGCGGCGATGCGTTGCGCGGCCACGCCCTGTTCGAAGCGATCCAGTCCCGGTTGCATGCGGCCGACCCGTCGGTATGGGGCTGGCCGATCTGGCCCGCGCAATGGCGCGACCCCGACGGCGACACCGTGGCGCGGTTTGCCAGCGACCACGCTGACGAAGTCCGCTTGCACCTCTACCTGCAGTGGCTGGCGACGGAACAACTGGCCCAAGTCGCACGCAGATGCACAGAGCTGGGCATGGGTGTGGGGCTGTACCTCGATCTGGCCGTATCGGTCGACCGCGCCGGCTCGGACGCCTGGAGCGCGCAGGACAACTTTGCGGCCGGCGCAAGCGTCGGCGCACCGCCGGACGAATTCAATTCCAACGGGCAGGGTTGGGGCCTGGCGGTTCGGCGCGTGATGGTGCCTATGTGCAATACGCACTGCATGAGATGTTGGCCATCGTTGCGCTGGAGAGCCAGCGCAACCGCTGCCTGGTGATCGGAGAAGATCTCGGCACGGTGCAAGACGCGGTACGCGAGGCTCTGGCGCGCCAGGATATCTTGTCGTATCGCCTGCTGTACTTCGAGCGCTCCGGTGATGCGGGTTTCACTTCGCCTGAACACTACCCCGCGGCAGCTTTGGCGGCGGTCAGCACGCATGACCTGGCCACGCTGGCAGGCTGGTGGTCGGGCCACGATCTGCAAACCCGCTTGCGGCTCGGCCTGTACCCGCACGAAGCATTGTTCGAAAAACAACTGGTCGACCGGTCTCAGGATCGCGTCCAGCTGCTACTGGCCCTGCGCCATGCCGGTCTGTTGTCGGCCGAGGAAGTGGCGACCGCGGCCGGCAGCACGCAGTTGTCACCAGACGTACTTCAGGCGGTACATGCGCACCTGGCCAGTGCACCGTCGGCCGTGATGATGGTGCAACTGGAGGACTTGTTGTTGATGGTGGACCAGGTCAACATCCCGTCGACGGTGGATGCACACCCGAACTGGCGACGCAAACTGCCTGTATCCGTGTCGGAGCTGGAGCACCATGAAGGTCTGGATGCGATGGCCCGCATCCTGCGGGCGATCCGCCCACGCCAGCTGCCGCGTGACGTGGCGACGCCGGCCCCGACCAGCCAGGCGCAGATACCGCGCGCGACCTACCGGTTGCAGTTCCACAAGGACTTCGGCTTTGATGCGGCAATTCTGATCCTGCCCTACCTGGCACAACTCGGCGTCAGCCATGTGTATTGCTCGCCGATCCACCGTGCACGTGCCGGCAGCATGCACGGCTATGACGTGGTGGCGCACAACGAGATCAATCCGGAACTGGGTGGCGCCGCTGCGTTTGCACGCTTTTGCGAGGCGCTGTCAGCGCACGGCATGCGCCAGTTGCTGGACCTGGTGCCCAACCACATGGGTGTGCTCGGCGGCGACAACGCCTGGTGGAACGATGTGCTGGAAAACGGCGCCAGCGCGCAATACGCACGCTATTTCGACATCGACTGGGAGCCGTTGAATCCGCAATTGCGCGGCAAGGTTCTGCTGCCGGTATTGGGCAACCACTACGGTGAGGTCTTGACATCCGACGAACTGGGCGTGTTTTTCGATCCGCCCAGCGGCAGTTTCGGATTGCGTTACCACGCGCACCAGTTCCCACTGGCACCTGAGACTTACGCTGCGGTGTTGCAGCCGGCACAGCAGCGGGTGGCCGATCCGGACCTGGCGGCCAGCATGGCCAGCCTGGCGACTGCATTTGGCCAGTTGCCGTCGCGCGAAGCGGATGATGACGACACGCGCCAAACGCGTGACCGCGACAAGGAGTTGCTCAAAGCCCGGCTCAGCCGCCTGGCCTCGCGCCATGACGAGGTGGCGCTCGCCATCGCTGCCACGCTGGCAGAACTGAACGTGGAACCGTCACGCGACGGTCTACACCAGCTGATCGAGGCGCAGGCGTACCGGCTGGCCTACTGGCAGGTCGCCGCGGGCGACATCAACTACCGGCGCTTCTTCGACATCAACGACCTCGCGGCCTTGCGCATAGAGCGCCGGGCGGTATTCGAGGCGACCCACGCCATGGCGCTGGACCTTGCAGCCCGGGGCCTGGTCCACGGACTGCGCATCGACCACCCGGATGGCCTGTACGATCCAGCGCAATATTTCGCACGTCTGCAGCAGGGCTATGCACGGCGCGCCGGCCTGCTGCTGGAGCAGCCGGATGCAGACGGCCGGCCGGCGCGGCCGTTGTACGTGGTGGCCGAGAAGATCACCGCCGCCCATGAGGACCTACCGCTGGACTGGGCGATCCATGGCACCACCGGTTATCGTTTTGCCCATGTGGCCGGCGGCGTGTTGATCGACACCGATTCAGAACACCGCTTCGCGCACATCTGGCGCAACTTCACCGGTGAGGCGCACAGTGCCAAGCAGCTGGCCCACGACGGCAAACGCGACATCATGCGGTTTGCGCTGGCATCCGAATTGCAGGTCTTGTCCACTGAATTGATGCGTATCGCCCGCGCCGACCGGCGCACGCGCGATTACACGCACAACGAGTTGCGCCGAACCCTGGCCGAGGTGGTGGCGTGTTTGCCGGTCTACCGGAGCTACATCCATACGCAGCCGTCCGAACAGGACCGGCGCACGATCGAATGGGCGGTGACGGACGCGCGCCAGTACAGCCCGGAGGCTGACCCGTCGATCTTCGATTTTGTCGGCCAATGCCTGCTGGCCCAAGCCATCCCGGGCGCCAGCCCGGCGTTGTGCACGCAGGTGCGGCGCTTCGCCGTGCGGGTGCAACAGTTCAGTGCGCCCGTCGCGGCCAAGGGGGTTGAAGACACCGCGTTTTACCGGTATTTCCCTCTATGTTCGGTCAACGAGGTCGGTGGCGAGCTCGGCAGTTTCGGCGTGACGCCGAACGAGTTCCATGCTGCCAACGCGAATCGGGCGCAGCACTGGCCACACACCATGCTGGCCACGTCGACACACGACAACAAGCGCTCCGAGGATGTGCGCTGCCGGATCCATGTGTTGTCCGAGATGGCGGCGCGCTGGCGCCTGGCGTTGCGGCGCTGGCGCCACATGAACCGGGCATTGCGCAGTAACCTGCCAAAGCAGGGGCAACAACTGTTGGCGCCATCGGCAGCCGACGAATATCTTCTGTACCAGACCTTGCTGGGCACCCTGCCCGCCGACGGATTGCCCGCGCAGGGCGACGCCGCGTATGTGGCGCGTATCGTGGCCTACATGCTCAAGGCTGCGCGCGAAGCCAAGGTGCATACCCGCTGGACCTTGCCGGATACGGCCTATGAAGAGGCGCTGACCCAGTTCATCCAGGCAGCACTGCGCCCGGGTGCGAAGAACTACTTCCTGGCCGATCTGACAGCATGGACAGCCACCGTGGCCTGGTTTGGCGCACTCAACAGCATGACCCTGGCGCTGCTCAAATTCAGCTGTCCTGGCGTGCCAGACCTGTACCAGGGCATGGAGTCATTGCAATGGACTCTGGTCGACCCGGACAACCGGGCACCGGTCGATTACCCGCGCCTGGCAAGCATGCTGAAAGACATGCAGGCATCTGATCCCGCCATGTCGGCGTCGCTGCTCGCCAATCCGCTCGATGGGCGCGCCAAGATGTGGATCGTCTGGCGCATGTTGAAATTGCGCAAGCAACACGAGGCCTTGTTGCGCGACGGTGATTACACCGCCCTGCCCGTGCATGGCCCCGCAGCCGCCCATGTGATCGCCTTCGCGCGCCGTCTGGGCAGCCAAACACTGGTAGTGGTGGCCCCGCGCCTGATGGCACGGTTGATGGACCAACAACCGGTATTGCCGGTGGGGCCGGGTCCATGGGCCGACACCTGGGTGGAAACGGACCTGCCCGACGCCTTCGGATTGACCAATGTGCTGACCGGCTCGCGCCAGCTGGCCCATGGCCGCATGGGTGACCGAGCTTTGAGAGCCGCCCCAAAAGCCGGACATGGCCTGGGGTATCCCCGATCCAGGGCGAAAACGCCCGAAGCAATCGGCCGCTAAAATCCAACACCCGTTCTGCAAGGCCACGCCGTTGCAAGAACCTTCTGGCGCGTCGGCCTTGCCGAACCAGCCGCCATACCCCTGACCATCCAGATCAATGCATGCCCGCCATTACCAATGAAGTCGTCTACCTGTTGCTGATCTTCGGCCTGCTCGTGATTCCGCGGGCATTGCAACGATTCCGGATTCCCGCGCCATTGACCAGTTTTGGCTTCGGCATGATCGCCGCAGTCTTCCTGGTCGGGTTCAGCCAGGATGCGACGCTGGCATTGCTGTCGACGCTGGGCATCTCGTCCCTGTTCCTGTTTGCCGGCCTGGAGGTACGGGGCGACGCGCTGCGCCGCGCCATGTGGCCGTTGTTGACCCATCTGTTCGCACGCATCATCACCCTGACCAGCGTCGCTTTTGCCGCGATGCGGTTTCTCGACCTGTCCTGGCAGGTATCCGCCCTGCTTGCACTGGCCTTGCTCACGCCTTCCACCGGTTTCATCCTCGACACCTTGGCTCGCCTGGGCCTGACCGATGATGAGCGCTACTGGGTCACTGTCAAGGCGGTCGGTGGCGAATTGCTGGCGCTGCTGGTGTTGTTCCTGGTGATGCAATCGGGCTCGTTTGCGCAACTGGGTTACGCATCGGCCGCATTGATGCTGATGATCGTCGGGCTGCCGCTGCTGTTTATCGGCCTGGGCCGCCTGGTGCTGCCACATGCGCCCGGTTCGGAGTTCTCGCTGCTGGTGATGGTCGGCCTGATCGCCGCCTACATCACCTATCAGCTGGGTGTGTATTACCTGGTGGGAGCCTTCCTGGCGGGCCTGATTGCACGCCTGTTGCGTCAGCGCATGCCGTTGCTGGCCTCCGACGAAAACCTGCGTGCGATCCAGATGTTCGCGTCGTTTTTCGTGCCTTTCTATTTTTTCTACCAGGGCATGGGGGTACCGTCGGGCGCCTTCAGCTGGGAGTCGTTGTTGTGGGGGCTGGGCCTGTCCTTCGTCTTCCTTCCGATGCGGATCGGTGCAAACTGGCTGCACCGGCGCCTGACCGCCGGCGGGACCGCCAAAGGCAGCATGCGCGTGGCCACCGCGTTGACGCCGACACTGGTCTTCACGCTGGTGCTGGCAACCATCTTGCGCGAGCATTTCCATGTGTCCGACGCGATCTATGGCGCCTTGCTGATTTATGCCGGCATGTCGACTGCGCTGCCGTCCCTGGTATTGGCCAAGCCGGTGGACTTCACGGTGCTGGTCGGTCCTTTGCCGCAGGAATCTCCGGTCCAGGCGCCTGCGCCCCGCCCGGCGGCGGCGACATCGCCGGCGGATGGTGACAGACCTGCAGCAAAGCGCGTTCCGTCGCCCGGGCAGGTCAGTGCGCGCACCGGCTGAAGCCAGTTGGCAGCTTTACACCGCGGGCCCTGCGCCGTCGGTTGTTGATCGCGGTTCCGCCAGTGCACGGTCGTTATCACCGGATGGCATGCGTGGTGCGGGCGTGTCGCCCACAGCACTGGCATTGTGCCGATGCAACGTGCGTTGTGGAAACGGAATCTCGATGCCCTGCGCATCAAACGCGCGTTTGAGCCGCAGCAGGTATTCACGGCGCACCGCCCATTGCGACGAGGCCATCACCCGCATGCGCGCCCGCAGCATGATGGCGGAATCGGCCCAGTCCTGCACACCGGCAATCTCCAGATCGCCCTGGATCTGGTCTGCCAATACCGGGTCCAGACGCAGCGTGGCTGCCACCGCGTGCATGGTCTGCATCGCGGTGTCCAGGTTCGCGCTGTAGGCCACGCCAATGTCGATCACCGCATAGGAAAACTCCCGGCTCATGTTGATCACGGTCGCTATCGTGCCATTGGGGATGAAATAGACGTTGCCGCTGTAATCACGCAGCCGCACGTAACGCAGCGTGACCTCCTCCACCGTCCCGGTGTGCGCGGCCAGCTGGACCACGTCACCTTGCCGGATCTGGTTTTCCACCAGCAGGAACAGGCCGGTCACGTAGTCCTTCACCAGGCTCTGCGCACCGAAACCGACAGCCAGGCCGACCACGCCTGCTGCACCCAGGAACGGTGCAACGGAGACACCCAGTTCCGCCAACACCGCCACGAAGGTGATCAGGCTGATCACTACGGTGGCGGTATAGCGCAGCACCCGGCCGAGCGTGATCGCACGTTTGATATCCTCCGGATCGTCCAGGCGCAACCCGATACGTTTGTGCAACACGCGCAATGCGCGATACGCGGTGCGCAGTGCCAGCCAGGCAATCAACAGGATGACCACGATGCGCAGGCTGGAGATGGCGACGACCCCCAGGCCATTCCAGACCCGCGTGATGGTCTCCAACAGGTCTTCATGCATGGTGCACCACCGACTCGGAGAGGTTCATGGGTCCGAATCTACACCAGTGTCCACC
>CAJDWO010000005.1_pt1 | contig 32063 bp, 31 predicted proteins | sample 7391601 | NCBI WGS metagenome assembly CAJDWO01 (sample SAMEA7055735, study PRJEB34461) | soil metagenome | biome: terrestrial ecosystem; feature: Peninsula; material: soil | place: Antarctica | collected 2016 | reverse complement strand
CATCGCATCTATTGTGTCGGCCGCAATTATGAGGAACACGCCAAGGAGATGGGTTTCACCGGTCGCGAACCGCCCTTTTTTTTCCTCAAGCCCGCCGACGCATTGGTGGTCGTCCCGGCCGGCGGCACCGGGACCATGCCCTACCCGAGCCTGACCCGCAACCTGCACCATGAGATCGAACTGGTGGTGGCCATCGGCAAGGGTGGCAAAAACATCCGAGCCGATGACGCGCACACCCACATCTTCGGTTACGCCGTCGGACTGGACATGACCCGGCGCGATTTACAAGGCGAAATGAAGAAGCAGGGTCGCCCCTGGTGCATCGGCAAGGCATTCGATCATTCGGCGCCGATCGGGTCTATCACGCCGGCGCAGCAGGTTTCCGCCATCGAACAGGCGGCCATAGGGCTGAACGTCAATGGCGAACGGCGCCAGCACAGCAACGTATCCAAACTGATCTGGAATATCGCCGAAACCATCGAGCACCTGTCTGCTGCCTGGGAACTGCAGCCTGGCGACCTGATCTACACCGGCACGCCGGAAGGCGTCGCAGCCGTGGTGGCAGGCGACACCTTGGTGGGCACCGTCGAAGGGTTGCAGGGCATCCGGGTTTCGATCGTCTAGGGCTTGCGCACATTCCCCCCGTGCTCAGAAGCCAGATCAAACATTGCCGCAATTGCGGCGCGGCGGTTGTGTACCGCGTGCCGGATGACGGTGACACACGCGAACGCGCGGTGTGTCCGCAATGCGGCACCATCCACTATGAGAATCCGTTGAATGTGGTCGGAACGGTGCCGCACCTGGGCGCCCAGGTGCTACTGTGCAAGCGCAATATCGAGCCGCGCAAAGGCAAATGGACCTTGCCGGCCGGCTTCATGGAGCTCAATGAAACCACGGCCGAAGGCGCGGCCCGTGAAACTGTCGAGGAAGCGGGCGCCATGTTCGAGATGGAAGGGCTATTTTCCATCCTCAATGTAGCGCGGGTGGGCCAGGTACACCTGTTTTACACCGCACGTTTGTTGACAGATCGTTTCGCTCCCGGATACGAGAGCATGGAAGCCCGGTTATTCACTGAATCCGAGATCCCCTGGAACGAGATCGCATTTCGTACCGTCAAGGAAACCCTGGAGCACTATTTCGCCGACCGACGCGCGGGCGTTTTGTCGATACACATCATCGACATCGTTTAGACCGCGCTAACCAGCATGGTTGCCGTCGCACGACAAACCGCGACGAACAGTGTATAAGTTGTCAATGATGTTGATGGGGCGCCTGGAGTCCCATGGAGGTACGACATGAAAAACGACCAGCCTTTCTGGGATGTCGATCTGGTCGAGTTGTTCCGGATCTGGATCGACGACCTCGGGACCTTTCTGCTCACCGCGTTGGCGTTTGTCGGTCTGTCATTGCCGGTACTGATTCCGACGCTGATCCTGTGGTATCTGTCGTCAATCAACTGGAGCATGACGCCCTGAACGTGGCGCAGCGTTGTCAGGTCGCCGCGCACCACGGCGCGGTGTCGTGGACCAACCCCATCCACACGGCCCACGACGAACTGAGGACCAGCGCCAGGCCAGCCAGTCGCACGCCCCATTGGCCGGAACCCGCGCCGCGCAGTCGCAACCACAACCAGGGCCCTGCCATCAAGGAAACACTGGTTCCGGCCGCAAACAGAGCCATGACCACGGCACCGTCCACCGGTCGCGCGCTCATGGCGGCCACCATCACCGCCGAATACAACAAGCCACACGGCAACAGGGCCCAGACTGTGCCGAGCGCCAATGGCGCGCCGGTGCCGGACCGTCCTACCCAGGCGCGCGCGCGAATCCAGATCGCCTTGCCGAATTGCTCCAGCCACACCGGTTGCTCGGCCTTGAACAGCAGCACCAATCCCAGCACGATCGCGGCCACATGCAGCAAGGTCCAGACCGGACGAATCGCAGCCGACTGGATCGTCAACCAGCCAAGCGCCTGCATTGAGGCGGCTGCCAGCGCTCCGAGCAGGCCATAACCGATCACCCGCCCGAGCTGGAACGTCCACATCGCGGCGGTGCCGCGTGGCGCGGCCGCCCTGCCGATGCCGGCACACGCCGCACCACACATGACAACACAATGGGGACCACCGACCAGCCCCATCAACAGGCCGGTCAGGGCCAATGAACTCTGCATCCGGGCAGCTTAAATGATCCGGGAAAACTGCGCTCGGGTACGGTCGGTCTGCAGGTAACGGTCGAACACCATGGCCACCGCACGCACGAAGAACCAGCCGGTTGCCGTGACCTGGATGCCGGACTCGTCGATCTCCACCAGGCCTTGTTGTTCCAGTCCCTGCAAGGCCTCGATCTCGGCCGCAAAATAGGACTTGAAGTCGACCAGATACCCCAGATCGATCGACTCGAACAGGCACTCGCCCTGGCACATCAGCGCCATGATCACCGCCCTGCGGATCAGGTCGTCGCGGCTCAGCGCCAGACCACGCACGACCGGGAATTGACCGCGATCGATGGCGTCGTAATATTCCGGCAAGGTCTTGGCATTCTGGCTGTAGGTTGCCCCCACCCGGCCGATTGACGACACACCGAGCGCAATCAGGTCATGGTCGGGTTGTGTGCTGTAGCCCTGGAAGTTGCGATGCAACCGGCCCTGGCGCTTGGCCACCGCCAACGGATCGGAGGGCAGCGCAAAGTGGTCCATACCGACGTAGACATACCCGGCGCCCATCAGGGCCGCCAGGGAATGCGACAACATGCTGACCTTGGCCGAGGCATCCGGCAATTGCGCCGCATGGATGCGCCGTTGCGGCTTGAAACGCGCGGGCAAGTGGGCGTAGGCATACAGCGCGATACGGTCGGGGCGTAACTGGACTATCTGCTCCAGGGTGCGGTCGAAACTCTCTGGCGTCTGATGCGGCAAGCCGTAGATCAGATCCACGTTGATCGACTCGAAGCCCTTGTCGCGCGCAGCCTGCACCAGCGCGAACACTTCCTTTGCCGGCTGGATGCGGTGCACCGCCTTTTGCACCGTGGGATCGAAGTCCTGCACACCAAAGCTCAGGCGGTTGAATCCCATGTCGTACAAGGCGGCGAGCCGTCCTGCATCCACGGTGCGGGGATCGACCTCGATTGCATATTCCCCGCCGGACACCATGCTGAAACTGCGCCTCAACATGTCCATCAGGCTGCGCAACTCCTCATCCGACAGGAAGGTCGGCGAGCCGCCTCCCAGATGCAATTGGGTGACTTTCTGCCGTTGCCCGAGCACGGCGGTATGCAGCGCCAACTCACGCTCCAGGTACTGCAGGTAAGGTGCGGCGCGGTCGTGGTGGCGCGTGATGATCTTGTTGCATGCGCAGTAATAACACAGCGATTCGCAGAACGGGATGTGCACATACACTGACAGCGGCAAGGCCAACGCGGATGCAACGCTGCGCCGCAGGCTCAGCGCCTGCGCATAATCCTGTGCACCGAACGCTTCCACGAAACGGTCGGCCGTCGGATACGATGTATACCGGGGTCCGGAAATATCGAACTTGCGCAGCAAGTCGGGGGAAACAGGTTCAGTGACGACAGTTGTCATGGGTTCATCTCGTTGACAACTGCCAATATGCCTGAGCGGGGGTCAGAGGGTCTTGATATGCATCAAGATCAATACACAGATTGGGGTGCACAATTGATGTATGTCAGGAGTTGTCATGTCGCCTAGCCTTCCTTCCATCCAAGTGTCCCCGTCAAGCGCGCAGATCGTGCCATTGAACATCAATACGTTCCGTGTCGCCTGCTCGAGTTGCAACTTGCGCGAGTTGTGCATGCCGATGGGGTTGTCGGACGAGGAACTCGACAAGGTCGACGGCCTGGTCGCTGGCCGGCGCCGCATCAAGCGCGGCTCCAGCCTGTTTCGAAGTGGCGACAAATTCACCAGCCTGTACGCCATCCGCACCGGTTTCTTCAAGACCTGCATCACCTCTGAAGACGGTCGCGATCAGGTTACTGGCTTTCAAATGGCCGGCGAAGTCGTTGGTTTGGACGGCATCGTCAATGACCGCCACACCTGCGACGCGATTGCACTGGAAGACGCCGACGTCTGCCTGATGCCGTTCGGCCGCATCGAGGAGCTGTCGACCGAGATTCCGAGTCTGCAACGTCACGTGCACAAGATCATGAGCCGAGAAATCGTGCGTGAACACGGGGTCATGCTGCTGTTGGGCAGCATGCGCGCCGAAGAACGCCTGGCTGCTTTCCTGCTGAACCTGGTGCAGCGTCTGCATGCGCGTGGCTTCTCGCAGTCCGAACTGGTGCTGCGCATGACCCGTGAGGAAATCGGCAGCTACCTGGGTCTGAAACTGGAAACGGTCAGCCGGACCTTCTCCAAGTTTGTCGAAGAAGGTATCGTCGAGGTCAAACAACGGCATGTACGCATCGTCAACGCCGATGCGCTCAAGCAATTGGTGAATTCTCAGGTCAACACCTGACACCATTGCTGCGCGCGCACCGCGCGAGCTCTGACCGTGGCCGGATGGTCAGCGCGAACGTACTGCGCCGGGGTCGTCCCCGAACGCCGCTGCCAACTACTCGGCCTCGTCCAACCCGACCCGGTTGACCTCCGCGGGCGACATCGCCAGCAGCGCGGTCATGCCGCTGGCGAGCAGGGTCAGCAGCCAGAACACGAAAAACGCCACGGTATAGATGCCTTGCCGCGACATCTCCAGCGGCTCGCCTGCCCAGCGCAGGTCTTGCGGATCGACCATTGCAAACACCAGCATCTCCAGCAAGGCCGCAACCAGGAATGCCGGCCATACCACCCACATCAGTCGTCTGGTCCACATACCGTTGTTTGCAGGGTTATCTTTGTCCATCGCCATGGCTCAGGGTTTGACGGGTGTTGCAGTGGAGTTCTGCGGCGCACCGGTCTGCGCATGGTTGCGCCCTTGCTGCGCGGGCGCCAGACTGGCCGAAGGGTTGGTCAGCGTCTTGTTGATCTCGATCCCCTGCCGGTAATAATCTTCCGATATCACCGGGTCAGGAAACCGCAGTGCCAGGTACAGCGTGAAAAATGCCGCAACGACCACCACCGCAGGCCCGGCGATGACCAGCCAGACATAGCCGAACTTCCACCATGGTTCGGGCGCCGTGTTGTCTGAAGCACTCATGGGTCAATCTCCTTAACGCGGAACCAGAAACACGGACTTTTCGCTGACCCGTTTGTCACCGTCTTGCTGCACGATGTCGAATCGTATCGGGTGTGAACCGGGCTGGGCTGCCTCGTAGGGCAGTTGCACCCGCACTGCAATCCAGCGCGATTGCGTTGACTCGACGATGAACTGGTTGTCTGATGCCAGCGCGATACCGTCGAGTCCGCTCACGGAAATGCGATATCGCTGGTCGGCTTCGGTCGCGTTCATGACCTGCAGCCGGAATACATTTTCGATCTTGCCTCCCGACACGATACGCGCAAGTGCTCCGCGATCACGCACCACGTCGACCTTGAACGGCGAGCGCAGCACCAGACTGACCATCATCGCCATCACCACAGCGAGCAGGATCCCCGAATACAGCAACACGCGCGGTCGCAACACGTGGCGCATGATCTGCGATTGGCTCCAGTGCTGCTTCACCGCGTTCTGGGTGGAGTACTTGATCAGCCCGCGCGCGTAACCCATCTTGTCCATCACGGTGTCGCAGACGTCTGCGCAGGCACCACAACCGATACATTCGTATTGCAAACCATCACGGATGTCGATGCCGGTCGGGCACACCTGCACACACAAGGTGCAATCGACGCAGGCGCCCAGATTGAGCGTGGCCAGGTCAGCCTTGCGCGAACGTGCCCCACGCGGCTCGCCGCGGTCCTCGTCGTAGGTGACGATCAGGGTGTCGTGGTCGAACATGGCGCTCTGGAACCGGGCGTAGGGGCACATATGTTTGCACACCTGCTCGCGCATGAAACCCGCATTGCCGTAGGTCGCAAAGCCGTAGAAGACGGTCCAGAACACCTCCCAGGAACCCATCTGCAGATGCAGCATGGCACTGCCCAGTTCGGTGATCGGAGTGAAATAGCCGACAAAGGTGAATCCGGTCCAGAATGCCACCGCCAACCAGGCCAGATGTTTGCCACCCTTGCGCAGGAACTTGTCGGATGACATCGGCAAGGCGTCACGGCGCATGCGCGCCGATCGGTCACCTTCGAATTTCTTCTCGATCCACAGGAAGATCTCGGTATAGACGGTCTGCGGGCACGCATAGCCACACCACAAGCGTCCGGCCACCGCGGTGAACAGGAACAACGAGAGCGCCGAAATCACCAGAATCCCGGTCAGGTAGATGAAGTCCTGCGGATACAAGACCAGGTTGAAGATGTAAAAGCGCCGCGCGCCAAGATCGAACAACACAGCCTGGCGCTGGCCCCATTCCAGCCAGGGCAATCCGTAAAAGACCAGTTGTGTCAACCACACCATGGCCCAGCGCCAGTTCGAAAACAGACCCGACACACTGCGCGGATAAATCTTCTTGTGCGCTTCGTACAGCGACACCATCTCCGGGTCACCGGCGATCGCGCTGCTCGTCGCCGCATTGACGGCCAGCGGCACGATCGGGATGATTTTCTTGCGCGAATCGCGCTTAGGTGATGTCAACTGTTTAACCCGTCCGACTATTTGGAAGCGACCGTCGCATTGTTGGAAAAGCTCCAGACGTACGCAGCCAATACCTGGATTTGCACCGGACCCAGCTTGTCGGCCTGCGCGGGCATCTCGTTCATCTTGCCATTGTTGATCATGGCAATGATCGCGTTCTCGCCATAACCGTGCAGCCACACGTCATCGGTGAGATTGGGCGCACCCACAGCGGTATTTCCCTTGCCGTCGTTGCCGTGGCAGGCGGCGCACACCCCGAACTTGGACTTGCCCAGCGAGGCCCGCAGCGAATCATGCGGGCTGCCCGAGAGGCTGAGCACGTATTGCGCGACGTTCTTCACGTCATCCGCGGTTCCCAAAGCAGCGCCCAGGGGTGGCATGTTGCCGGCGCGACCCTGTGTGATGGTCTCGATGATCTGCTCCGGGGATCCGCCATGCAACCAGTCGCCATCAGTCAGGTTCGGGAAACCCTTGCTGCCACGGGCGTCCGAGCCATGGCACTGCGAGCAGTGGTTCATGAACAACCGCTCGCCGATGGCCATCGCCTGGGGATCCCTGGCAATGTCTCCGGTCGTCATCGCGGCAAAACGCGCATACAAGGGCGCAACTTCCTCTTCGCCCTTCTTCATCTCTGCAGTGTGTTGGCCTATCGATGTCCACTTCAAGGTGCCGGCGTAGGTGCCCAGGCCGGGGTACAAAACCAGGTACACCAGCGCAAACACCACGGTGATGATGAACAACCAGACCCACCAGCGCGGCAGTGGGTTGTTCATCTCGCGCAAGTCGCCGTCCCAGACATGACCGGTCGTGTTGTCGCTGGATGTCATCGCCTTGGCCTTGCCGCTGAACCAAAGCAACAACAGGCAGGCCAGGATGCTGACGATGGTGATTCCGGCGACGTACAGCGACCAGAATCCGTTGGTGAAATCACTCATGCTTGTTCCTCGTACGATGCATCAGTCTTGCTCGAACGGCAGTTGTTCTGCCTCTTCGAAATCGTGTTTGCGATTCTTGGACCACGCCCACCAGACAATGCCAAGGAAAACCACCAGTGCGGCAACCGTGGTGATCGAACGCAGGGTATTGATATCCATCTGATTGCTCCCGCCTTATTTGAGGGCCAGCCCCAGCATCTGCAGATAAGCAATGGTCGCGTCAAGTTCGGTCTTGCCCTTGACTTCTGCCATAGCGCCAGCGATCTGTTCGTCCGTGTAAGGAACACCGAGGATTTGCAACGCACGCATGTGCGTTGGCAACGACTCGGCGTCCACCAGCGTTTTCTCCAACCAGGGATAAGCCGGCATGTTTGATTCCGGAACCAGATCGCGCGGGTTGTTCATGTGGATGCGGTGCCACTCGTCGTTGTATTTGCCACCAACGCGCGCCAGGTCAGGACCGGTGCGCTTGCTGCCCCACTGAAACGGCCGGTCGTACACCGACTCACCCGCCACCGAGTAGTGTCCGTAACGCAGCGTTTCGGAGCGAAACGGCCGGATCATCTGCGAGTGACAGTTGTAACAACCCTCGCGGACATAGATATCGCGACCGGCCAGTTGCAGCGGGTTATGGGGCTCGACGCCCTTGATCGGTTCAGTGGTCGATTTCTGGAAGAACAGCGGCACGATTTCCACCAGGCCACCGACGGAAAGTACGATCAGAATCAGCACGATCATCAGAAAGTTGTTCGTCTCGACCTTCTCATGCGAGAGCGCGGAGACACGCTTGTCTTGGTTTGCCATGGTTGTCTTCTTTCAGGCGTGTACGGCCACATTCGGAATCGTGACACTCACGGCCTTGCCACCGGTGGCGGTCTTCCAGGTGTTCCACAACATGATCAACATGCCACCGAGGTACAACAGGCCTCCCATCAGGCGCAGGAAGTAAAACGGATAGGTTGCCTTGACCGACTCGACAAAGGTGTAGGTGAGGGTCCCGTCCGGATTGATCGCACGCCACATCAGGCCCTGCATCACACCGGCGATCCACATGGCCGCGATGTAAATCACGATGCCGATCGTCGCGGTCCAGAAATGAACCTCGATTGCCTTGACGCTGTACATCTGTTTCTGTCCGAACAGCCGGGGAATCATGTAATACATGCTGCCCATCGTGACCAGGCCGACCCAGCCCAGGGCGCCCGAGTGCACGTGGCCCACCGTCCAGTCGGTGTAATGCGACAAGGCGTTGACGGTCTTGATCGACATCATCGGACCCTCGAAAGTGCTCATGCCGTAGAACGACAGCGACACAATCAGGAAACGCAGGATCGGGTCGTCACGCAGCTTGTGCCAGGCGCCCGACAAGGTCATGATGCCGTTGATCATGCCTCCCCAGCTTGGCGCCAGCAGGATCAGCGAGAACACCATGCCCACCGACTGCGTCCAGTCGGGCAGCGCGGTGTAGTGCAGGTGGTGCGGGCCGGCCCACATGTAGGTGAAGATCAGCGCCCAGAAGTGGACGATCGACAGGCGATAGCTGTACACCGGTCGCTCGGCCTGCTTGGGGATGAAGTAATACATCATGCCCAGGAACCCGGCGGTCAGAAAGAAGCCCACCGCGTTGTGGCCGTACCACCATTGGACCATCGCATCCTGCACACCGGCATAAGCAGAATAGGACTTCATCCAGCCGGCCGGAATGACCGCGCTGTTGACGATGTGCAGCATGGCGACGGCCAGAATGAACGCGCCGAAGAACCAGTTGGCCACGTAGATGTGGCGCACCTTGCGTGTGCCGATGGTGCCGAAGAACACAATCGCGAAACTGATCCAGACAAACGCGATCAGGATGTCGATCGGCCACTCCAGTTCGGCATATTCCTTGGCCTGGGTGAAACCCATCGGCAGCGAGATGGCCGCAGCGACAATCACGACCTGCCAGCCCCAGAACGTGAACGCCGCCAGCTTGTCGCCAAACAGGCGCACCTGGCAGGTGCGCTGTACCACGTAATAGGCCGTGGCGAACAAGCCACAACCACCGAAGGCAAAAATCACCGCGTTGGTATGCAAGGGGCGCAGTCGGCCATAACTGAGCCACGGTATGCCGAAATTGAGCTCGGGCCATGTCAGCTCGGCCGCGATGATCACACCGACCAGCATACCGACGACACCCCAGACAACCGTCATGATGGCAAATTGCCGCACCACGCCGTCGTTGTAGGAGGTGGCCTTCGCATTGGGAAATTGCATTTTTCGGGTCTTCCAAATTGATCTGATTCAAGTTTCCACTGGCAAACCCGCATCTGGTTTGAGCGGCGTCAACGCGACTTTACGTTTCAACACAGGTGCAACACATCGGGTCGGCAAAGGGCGACAGTGTAGCGGCGGAAGAACTACGGACGCGGCCCCCGCGTCAATCCTCCAGAATGCGTTCGCCCTCGCGCTCGAGGTCTTCAAACTGCCCGCGGTAAATCGCCCACCACAGACCGGCCAGGATGAAGAACACCAGGACGACCGAAAGCGGAATGAGCAGGTACAGGATGTCCATCAGATGGGTGCCTCCTCCAAGTTGCCAGCCAGGCGCACGGCGTTGAGCACCACCAGCAAGGAGCTGCCAGCCATGCCCAGGCCAGCCAGCCAGGCCGGAATCAAGCCCACGACGGCCAACGGGATACACGCCAGGTTGTAGGCGAGCGCCCAGCCGATGTTCTGGCGCACGACCCGCAGCGTACGCCGCGCCAGTCGCAGGCTCTGCGTGATTCGCTGCAATTGTCCACCCAGTACGACGAAATCAGCCTGGGACTGCGCCAGTGGCGCGGCATGGCCCATGGCAAACGACACGTCGGCGCCAGCCAGCACGGGGGCGTCGTTCAATCCATCGCCCACCACCGCCACCCGACGCCCTTGCGCCTGCTGTCGGCGCAGGAAGTCGAGCTTGTCGTCTGGCGAGCAACCCGATTGCACCGAAACCATGCCCAGCGGCCCCGCCACCTGCTGCGCCGCCTCCTGCGTGTCGCCGGACACCATATGGACCTGATACCCCTCGGCCAGCAGCGCGGCCACGGTGGCAGCGGCGTCCGGGCGCACGTCCTGGCGCAACGTGAAGCTGGCGATCCAGCCCAGTTCATCGACCAGATGCGTGGACCCTGCGGTCGATTGCGACTGCTCCGTCCATGCACAGAAACGGCTGCTGCCCAACCGGATCCGGTGGCTTGGCAACGCCGCGTCTGATGCCCGATGCAGCACGGCCGACAGACCCAGCCCGGCATGCTCCACGACGTCGGTGGCAACCCAATCGCCTTCCTGCCCCGCCCCGGCCAGCGCACGCGACACCGGGTGCAGCGATTGGCTGGCAACCGCCGCGGCCATGGCCAAGGCTTGTTCGCGCGTGACGCCGGCACGGGTTTGTACATCGGCAAGCCGCAATCCATCGCGGGTCAAGGTGCCGGTCTTGTCAAAGACAATGCAGTCGACCTGTGCCAGCGCCTCGATCGCCTGGAGCCGGCGCACCAGCACGCCGCCGCGCGCCAGGCTACCGGCGGCAGCCAGCATGGCAGTCGGTGTGGCCAGCGACAAGGCGCACGGACAGGTGACGATCAATACGGCCACAGCCACCATCAACGCATGCCCCGCACCGGCCGACCACCAGTAACCGGCAGCAGCAGTAGCCGCCAGCAACACGCCAGCCAGGAAGGGCTTGGGCGCGGTTTGGTGGTTGCCGCGCTGCGCACCAGCGCCATCACCGCAGCGAACCGCGTGTCACCGCCGGTCTTCTCGACGCGAAGCTCGATCACGCCCGACAAATTGAAGCTTCCGGCGATCACGGCCGCGCCAGGCGCACAAGCGACCGGTTTCGACTCGCCGGTCAGCAGCGACTGGTCTACCAGCGACGTTCCCTGTGTGACCACACCATCGGCCGCGATCGCCTCGCCAGGCAATACCCGCACGACATCGCCCGGAACCAACCGGCGCACCACGACGCTTTCGAATGCACCGTCTGCGCGACGCCGCTGGACAGCCTCGGGTAGACGGTTGACCATTGCCTCCAGGGCGCCGGAGGTGCGGTTGCGCAGGCGCAATTCGAGCCAGCGGCCGGTCAGCAGGAAAAACACGAACATCGTCAGCGAATCGAAATACACCTCGCGCCCGAACGCGCCTTGTGGATCGAAGGTCCCAGCAGAACTCACGGCAAAGGTAATTACCAGCGCCACGGCCACAGGAAGGTCCATGCTGATGCGCCGCTGCACCAGATCGCGCAGCGCCGATCGAAAAAACGGGCCGCACGAAAAAATCATCACCGGCAGGGTCAGCACCCAGGAAGCCCAGCGCAGCAACCGCTCCGACTCCATGCTCAGGTCACCCGGCAACGCGACGTAGGCCGGGTACGCATACATCATCACCTGCATCATGCACAGGCCTGCCACCAGCCAGCGCCACAAGGCGGTGCGGCTCTCTTGCAGGCGCGCGGCGCGTGCGCTGGCGTCGTTGGCGGGCATGGGCCGGTAACCGACCTTGCGGATGGCGCCCATCCAGCCCGATGGTTTCACGGTTGCCGCAGACCACACCACCGTGGCCCGACGGGAGGCTGCGCTGACGTCTGCACGCACCACCCCCGGCGTGTTGCGCAAGGCCTGCTCGATCGTCACGGCACACGCAGCGCAGGTGATGCCGTCGATGACCAAGTTCGATTCAATCAGGCTGGGGTCCTGCGCGCTGGGGCAACTGAAAGCGGCCCATTCCTGAGGATCGTCCAGCAGTTGTATCGCCGCATCGGTGTCTTCAGGCGTGTTATAGCGATCTTCGGGACGGACGCCCGGTATCGGTACAGTGCGATCGGGAGTCGCCAGAATCGCTGTGGACATGGGGCAGAGCTTACCCTGCCGATGCCCTTGGGTCTTGAGCCGCATCAAGCCAGCCGGTTGGCAGGGGTTTATCCTTGCACCTTTCCCAACCCTCAAGGAGCATTCATGTACCAGCGTATTCTTGTCGCCACAGACGGTTCAAACCTGTCACGCAAGGCGGTTTCCAGTGCCATTGCCCTGGCCGGTTTGTGCGGTGCCGAACTGGTGGTGGTCAAGGTGATTGCGCGTTACCCGATGACCTACTTCGAGGGCGGCATGGCGGTGCAGGCCAGCGAAATCGCCCGTATCGAGAAGCAGTGGGCCGATGCAGCGCAGGCTGTCGTCGATGCGGTCAAGAAAACCGCCATGGCCAAGGGCGTCAAGACCAAGGCTGTCACCGTAAAGTCTGATCTGGTGTCCGAGGCGGTCATTGCCGCCGCGAAGAAGCACAAGTGTGACCTGATCGTGATGGCCTCACATGGCCGCCGCGGAATCAAACGTCTGCTGCTGGGCAGCGAGACACAACTGGTGCTGACGCACTCGCATATCCCCGTCCTGGTACTGCGCTGACACACCGGCGTCCCGCACGCCCGGTTGCCGGGTTGCCGGGTTGCCGGGTTGCCGGGTTGTGCGGGGTATCCCAAACCGTGATTGCCGGTTCAATTGGGTTGGAACAGCTCTTTGTATTGCGCCCGCAGCAGGTTTTTTTGCACCTTGCCCATGGTGTTGCGCGGCAGTGCATCGACAACAAAGCAACGCTTGGGCACCTTGAAATTGGCCATCGACGCCTTGAGCGCGGCGACGATGACCGCCGCATCGACTGTGCTGCCCGGCCGCGCTGTCACTACCGCGACACCAACCTCGCCGAAATCAGGATGTGGGACACCCACCAGCGCGCTTTCAGCCACCCCCTGCAGCTCGTTCATGTAACTCTCGACTTCAGCCGGATAGACGTTGTAGCCGCCGCTGATGATCAGATCCTTGCTGCGCCCGACGATGGTGACGTAACCGTCGGCATCGATGTTGCCGACATCGCCGGTCTTGAAATAACCATCTGCCGTGAACTCTTCGCGCGTCTTCTCGGGCATGCGCCAGTATCCCGGGAACACATTGGCGCCACGGACCTGGATGCCGCCGATCTCGCCGCGTGGCACCGCTTGCCCCGTGTCGTCGCAGACACGCAAGGAAACTCCGGGCAACGGAAACCCGACCGTACCACCGCGACGTTCACCGTCGGCCGGATTGCACGGATTCGATGTCAGCATGGCTGTCTCGGACATGCCGTAACGCTCCAGGATGGTGTGTCTGGTGCGTTGTTGCCACTGGCTGAAGGTATCCATCAGCAAAGGCGCGGAGCCAGAAATGAACAGGCGTATCGCACTGCATTGCTCCACGCGCAGGGCCGGATCGGACAACATGCGCACATACATGGTCGGCACGCCCATGAACACGCTGGCACGCGGCAGATTGCGCACCACCCAGGCAGGATCGAAGCGCGATTGCCACAACATGCTGCTGCCGTTGATCAAGGCGCCATGCAGCGCCACAAAAAGTCCGTGCACGTGGAAGATCGGCAAGGCATGGATCAGCACATCGCCGCCCTGCCGGGGCGAACGCCAGCCCCAGGCCTTTTGCAGCACCAGCGCGTTGCTCAGCAAATTGGCATGGCTCAGCATCGCGCCCTTGCTGCGTCCGGTGGTCCCGCTGGTGTAAATGATCGACGCGAGGTCCGTGCCGCGCCGGGTCACCACCACGTGCCGATCGCTACAGGCAGCGGCTCGCTGCAACAAGGAACCGGTGCGGTCGTCGTCGAGCGTGAAGACATGGCCAGTGCCGGCCTTGAATGCCAACTGGCTGACCCAGCCGAAATTGCGGCTGCTGCACACCACCACCGCTGGTTCGGCATTGCCGATGAAATATGCCATCTCCGAACTCTGGTAGGCGGTATTGAGCGGCAAATACACATGGCCGGCGCGCAAGGTGGCCAGATACAGCATCGCCGCCTCAACCGACTTATCGACCTGCACCGCGATACGGGACGCGGGCGGCAGGTCCAGCCGCTCCAGCAAATTGGCCATCATCGCGGTGGCGCGATCCAAGTCACGCCAGCTGTAGCGCAGCCCGTCATCGGTCTCGATGGCAATTGCGCCCTGGTCGGCGGGAAATGCGTCGCGCAGTGCGGAAAACAGATTGCGATCGGTCGTCGGTTCGGGGGGTGTGGATGTCATGGGATCGTTACATTTTGTCGTGGAAAACACCAGGAATAATCAAAAGCGCGGTTTGCGCCGGTCGATGAATGCAGTGATACCTTCACGGTGCTCCGGCGTGTCGGCAAAGTCGTAGGCCTGTGCGGCCAGCGTGTCAAGCAAAGCCTTGCGATCGCTTGCGCCAGCGGCGTCTGGGTTGCCACGAACGTCCGCCATGGCGCCAGTGCCCAGGCTGCGCAACAAACGCTTGTTCAGACGCGCGGCCTGCGGGGCCAGGGCAACGATGTTTTGGAGCGACTGCTGGACCGCTGCCGCCAGCTCGGCATCAGCGACACAACGGGTCAGGAAGCCCAGCTGCAGCATCCGTGGTGCATCGAACACCATGGCCTCGAACAACACCGAACGCATGGCGCTGGCGCCCACGGCGCGCAGGACCAGGTCGAGTTCGCGCGGAGCCATCGGAAAACCCAGGCGCGCGATCGGGGCGCCGAAACGCGCGGTGTCGCCCGCGATACGGATATCGCAACAGCTGGCGATCTCCAGACCGGCGCCCATGCAATTGCCGTCGATCTGCGCCAGCAAGGGCATATCGCAATCGAGCATCGCCTGCAAGGCAGGCCACACCATGTCTTCATGGAATGCGCGCAACTGCATGATGTCAAAACGAAAGCCCGGGTATTCGGCGATGTCGCCACCGGCGCAGAAATGCCCGGCTTCGCCGCGCACCAGGACGCAGCGCAACTGCGGGTCGTCGCGGACTCGCTCGAACACCGCACGCAGCTGTTGCCACATGGCCACGGACATGGCATTGAAGCGCGTGGGCTGGCTCAAGGTCACCACCGCCCATGTGCCGCGGGAATCGACGCGGATCTGTGCTGACACCGTTGTCGGGCCCCGGCCTAGAACGCCAATGCGTCGATGGCACCGGACGTCGCCATCGTGCCCTGCGCCAGCTGGCTGCGGTATTTGTCCAGACGCTTGAGGTCATACAGGTAATTGACCATCAGTCCCCAGGATTGCTTGATCCCCTTGGAAGAGGTGTCGGCCATCCAGTTGAGACGTTCGATGCGTGCGCCGTTGCTCAGGTGAAAACGCGTCACCGGATCCAATGGTCGGCCCTGTTTGCCAGTCTGCAGCAGGTAAACCGCAGCGCATTGCTGCAGCATCTTGCGCACCGGTGACTTGTCGTCCAGATCGGCGGCGCGATCGAACGCGGCCAGCAATTGCGCCCCGGTGATCGCCCCAGGCTCCAGTTCCATTGCCTGGCCCAGGCGTTCGCGCACCTTGGGCCCTGCCTTGTCCAGCATCGCATCGGCATTTCGACTCAACCAGGCGTGCAGCCCTGGAATCGGAGACAAGGTTGCAAACGTCTTGAGCCGACCGAACTCCTGCTGCAAGGCCTCAACGACACGTTTGATCAGCGAATCACCGAAACTCACGCCGCGCAACCCGGCCTGTGTATTGCTGATGGAGTAAAAGATCGCAGTCGTGGCCTTGTTCAGGTCAGCCGCACGCGCGGACTCGTCGAGCAAGGGCGCCATGTTGTCCGCCATCTGGCCTTGCAAGGCCACCTCGACAAAGATCAGCGGCTCATTGGGCATGCGGGGATGGAAGAAACCATAACAGCGTCGGTCACTGTCGAGCCGGTTCTTCACGTCCGCCCAGCTGCGGATCGCATGCACGGCTTCGTAACGAATCAGCTTTTCGACCAGCGATGCGGGCGAATCCCAGCTGATGCGCCGCAGTTCGAGGAAAGCGACGTCGAACCAGCTGCAAAACAGGCTTTCCAGTTCGGCGTCGAGTGCGACCAGTCGCTTGTATCCGCGCAGCAAGGGCAACAATTGCGCGCGCATGTCGACCAGGAAACGCATCCCCTGGTCAAAGCCGGCAAACCGCTGCAACAAGCGGGTACGCGGCGAATACAGGGCCTGGCGCAGCCGTATTTCGGCATCGCCCTGCTCGGCTTCGCCCTGGGCGGCTTCGTATTCTGCCCGCGCCGCCTGCACCACGGCCGGGTCGTGCGCGAACTTCTCGCTCATCAGCAGCATGCAATCGATCCGTTGCGCTTCGCTGGCCTGGGCATACCACTGCGCCACCTCGCTGGCGCGCCGACCGGCCTCGACCTCGCTGACGCGGCTGTCGACGACAGACTGCAGCTCAGCCAGAATACGGCGCAGTTCGCGTGGCGACAACGCCTCGTCGCCCTTGCGCACCACACCGGCCAGCCGGGCATCGAGCGAACGCGCCGGCCCTTGGCCGGTTGTGCCCTTCTCGTCCGATTGCGCATCCACCGGAGTCTGCGACAGCAGCTGGGATACCTTTTCCAGAATCCAGTTCGACGAGGTCTTGGTCATGTTGATGATTCTATGGAGATCGGGCCGCCGATTCGCGGGTGCCAGCCCACCACCACAAGCCGCAACCGGCCAGCACCATCGGCACACACAACCACTGGCCCATGGTCATGCCCAACGACAGGAAACCCAGGAACGAATCGGGCTCGCGAAAAAATTCGGCGATGAAACGGAGCACACCGTAACCGATCAGGAACATCGCCGCGACTCGGCCGGTGGCCCGTTCCTTGCGCGCATACAGCCACAACAAGATAAACAACAACAAGCCTTCAAGCAGGAACTCGTAGATCTGAGATGGATGGCGGGGCAGATCGCCAGCGCCCTGAAACACCATGCCCCAGGGCAGGTTCGGGTCGCTCAGGCGCCCGGGCAACTCGCCATTGATGAAGTTGCCGATCCGCCCGGCAGCGAGGCCGGTCGGCACACAGGGCGCGACAAAATCAGCAACCTGCCAGAACGGGCGGTGACGCGAATGCGCAAACCACACCATTGCGGCAATCACGCCGAGCAAGCCGCCGTGAAAACTCATGCCGCCTCGCCAGACCGCGAATATCTCCAGCGGATGGGTCAGGTAATGCATCGGTTGGTAAAACAGGCAATATCCCAGCCGGCCACCCAGAACCACACCGACCACGCCCAGGAACAGGATGTCTTCGACGTCGCGTTTGGCCCAGCCAGTGTCGCCACCACCCAGCGATGCATACGGCTCGTGGTGCAGACGCAATCGGCCCAGCCACAGGAACAGGCCAAACGCGGCCAGGTAGGTCAAGCCGTACCAATGGATGGCAAGCGGGCCCAGGTGTATGGCAACGGGATCAATGTCAGGATGGATCAGCATGCGCCGCATTGTGCACGCCCGCGCCCGACCCGCGCCACGACCGGCGTCGCCTCAAGCGTGTGACGCGGCCTCGGATTCCCCATGTTCCTGGACAAAAGCGACAAACCGCATCAGCGCCGGATTGCCGTTGTGCCGTTGCCAGACCAGGCTGGTATCGCAACGAATACCCGCATCGCCATCGGTCGGCGTGGTGCGGCGGCCGCTGCGCAGATTGCGGTACACGACGCCGGTGCGCTGGAACTGCCGCACACTCGATGGCACCCAGGCCACGCCCAGGCCGGCGGACACCAGATTCACAATGGTCTGCATCTGGTTGGCCTCCTGGGCCACATCCGGTACCGCGCCGCGACGGTGGTACAGGCCAAAGATCGCATCATGCAGTGAGGGCGCGATATGGCGTGGAAAAATCACCAGCGGATGACGCAGGACCTCTTGCAACGACGGCGCACCGGTGCGCAGCGCCAGCGGATGCTGGGCCGGCAGGGCCAAAGTCAAGGGCTCGGACGTCACCCGCAGGCAGGCGCAGTCGGCAGGGGCGAAATTGGGGGCGTGCAGCACGAATCCGGCATCGATGGTCCCCCGTGCAAACGCATCGGCTTGCACGTCGCCGGTGGCTTCGAGCAATTCAAGTTGCACCGCGGGGAATGCCGCACGAAAGCCCCTCACCCACTGCGGGAGCAACGTGTAACCCACTGTGGAAACGAAGGCGAGTCGCAAACGCCCGGCCTCGCCAGACGCGGCCGCGTGGGCCACTGCGGTCAACTCCTGCGCCTGCGCCAGCAGGTCACGCACCCTGGGCAACACTGCGCTGCCTGTCACGCTCAGCCGCACCTGGCGCTTGGTACGCTCGAACAGGCGCGCACCGAGCAACCTCTCCAGTTGGGCAATGCCCTGGGTCAACGGGGGCTGCGTCATGTGCAGATTGCGCGCCGCGCGTCCAAAGTGCAATTCCTCCGCCACCGCCACGAACTGGCGCCACAAGCGAAGGTCGATCGGGCGTTCTTTCATATGCAAAAAGTATTAATGAGTCACAAAAAGTATATTGGAACAATTTATCAACGACGCGCATACTCTCAGCTCTGGCCACCGCCTGCTGGTGCAACGGCACGCGCCCATCAACCCGACCTTCAGGACACGCCATGGCAAACCAACCCGTTGAACTCAATTCCCGCAGCAAAAACATCACCGAAGGCAAGTCGCGTGCACCCAATCGCTCGATGTATTACGCGATGGGCTACACACAGGACGATTTCAAGAAGCCGATGATCGGCGTGGCCAACGGCCACAGCACGATCACGCCGTGCAACAGCGGCCTGCAAAAGCTCGCCGATGCCGCCGTGGCCGGCATCGAGGAGGCCGGCGGCAATGCACAAACCTTCGGCACACCAACGATCTCGGATGGCATGGCCATGGGCACCGAAGGCATGAAATATTCGCTGGTCAGCCGCGAGGTGATCTCCGACTGCGTCGAGACCTGCGTACAAGGCCAGTGGATGGACGGCGTGGTTGTGATCGGCGGTTGCGACAAGAACATGCCCGGCGGCATGATGGGCATGTTGCGCGCCAATGTGCCGGCGATCTACGTCTATGGCGGCACCATCCTGCCGGGCCACTACAAGGGAGAGGATCTGAACATCGTCAGTGTGTTCGAAGCGGTGGGCCAGAATGCCGCCGGCAAGATGAGCGACGAAGACCTGCTGCAAATCGAGCGACGTGCCATTCCGGGCACCGGTTCCTGTGGTGGCATGTATACCGCCAACACCATGTCGTCGGCCTTCGAAGCCTTGGGCATGTCGCTGCCCTACTCGTCCACCATGGCCAATCCCCATGACGAGAAGGTGAACTCGGCCAAGGAGTCGGCCAAGGTGCTGGTGAAGGCGATCGGCCTGGGCCTCAAGCCACGCGACATCGTGACCCGCAAGTCGCTGGAAAACGCGATCGCGGTCGTCATGGCCATCGGCGGTTCGTCCAATGCGGTGCTGCATTTTCTGGCGATTGCCCACGCGGCCGACGTGGAGTGGGCCATCGACGACTTCGAGCGTATTCGCCAACGCACTCCGGTGCTCTGTGACCTCAAACCCAGCGGCAAATACCTGGCAGTCGACCTGCACAAGGCCGGCGGCATTCCGCAGATCATGAAAATGCTGCTGGTCGCCGGACTGCTGCACGGCGACTGCATCACCATCACCGGACAGACGATTGCCGAAGTGCTCAAGGACATTCCGGACGAGCCCCGGGCCGATCAGGACGTGATCCGCCCGATCGGCAATCCGATGTATGCCCAGGGCCACCTGGCAATTCTCAAGGGCAATCTGTCACCCGAGGGCTGCGTGGCCAAGATCACCGGCCTGAAGAACCCGGTCATGACCGGCCCGGCCCGCGTGTTCGACGACGAACAGTCCGCTTTGGCCGCCATCCTCGCCGGCAAGATCGTTGCCGGCGACGTGATGGTGCTGCGCTACCTGGGCCCCAAGGGCGGGCCCGGCATGCCGGAAATGCTCGCGCCCACCGGCGCACTGGTCGGCGAGGGACTGGGCGAATCAGTCGGCCTGATCACCGACGGGCGGTTCTCCGGTGGAACCTGGGGCATGGTGGTCGGCCATGTGGCTCCGGAAGCAGCAGCGGGCGGCAACATCGCCTTGATCGAGGAAGGTGATTCCATCACCATCGACGCGCACCAGTTGCTGCTGCAGCTCAACATCGACGACGCGGCCCTGGCCAAACGCCGCGCTGCCTGGAAAGCACCGGCACCTCGCTACACGCGGGGAGTACAGGCCAAGTTTGCTTTCAATGCGGCGTCGGCCAGCAAGGGCGCGGTGCTGGACAACTACTGAACGGTCGCAGCACACCACGGACGGGTGGCGACCCGGACCCGCCTGTCGCCCGATGACAGGCGATCACCGACTGCCCGTCAGCGCTTTTTGTGAAAGTTGGTGCCGATCGCTTCTTTGGTGCGGTCGCGACGCGCCTCGCGCCGCGCATCTTCGCGCTGCATCGCCTTGCGCTTGGTATAGCCACTTGCGTCGGCCCAGGCCCACCATGCCACGGCCAACGCGAATGGCGCCAGCACCCACCACCAACTCCATGCGGCAACCGGGCCAACCTCCAAGTATTTGAGCACCAGCAAGATCAATCCCAGAGCCAGTAAATACATCATTCCTCCCAGAAACCCGACACATTTGCTGACAAGGACTGTCAACCGTGGTCACTACAATTAGGTTCAAGCACTGTAACTGAACTTAAAGGAACACCATGACGAGAACCATCGGGGCCAGCCTGGCGATCCTGTTGTGCGCAAGCCTTGGGGCACCGGCATTTGCCGATCAGGCCCTGGCGACAGCAAAAAACTGCATGAGCTGCCATACCGTCGACAAGAAGCTGGTGGGCCCAAGCTACAAGGAGGTCGCAGCCAAATACGCCGGCCAGGCCGATGCGGTTGACAAACTGGCAGTGAAAATCATGAAAGGCGGCTCCGGCGTCTATGGTCCGGTTCCGATGCCAGCCAATACCCAGGTCAACGAGGCCGAAGCCAAGAAGCTGGCTGCCTGGATACTGACACTGAAATAAGCCATAACGACAAGCGTCAACCACCGCGCACCAAACGGCCCACCAGGTTTGCCTGGTGGGCCACTTTTTTGGCGTAATGGAACCTTGTGCCTACAGCCGTTCGGCCAGTTGATCCAGGATCGCCGGGTTCTCGAGCGTCGATGTATCCTGAGTGATGGCTTCGCCCCGCGCCAGGTTGCGCAACAAGCGGCGCATGATTTTGCCGCTGCGGGTCTTGGGAAGGTTGTCGCCGAAACGGATGTCCTTGGGTTTGGCGATCGGACCGATCTCCTTGGCCACCCAGTTGCGCAATTCGTTGGCAATCTGTTTGGCTTCCTCGCCTGTCGGCCGGCTACGCTTGAGGACGACAAAGGCGCAGATCGCCTCACCGGTCAGATCATCCGGGCGACCCACCACTGCAGCCTCAGCCACCAGGTCGGTCTTGGCCACCAGTGCGGATTCGATTTCCATCGTACCCATGCGGTGGCCAGACACGTTGAGTACGTCGTCGATCCGCCCGGTGATGCGGAAGTAACCGCGGTCTACGCTGCGCACCGCACCATCACCGGCCAGATAGGTTCTGCCGCCCATCTCGGGTGGGAAATAACTGGCCTTGAACCGTTCCGGATCCCTCCAGATGGTGCGAATCATCGCCGGCCAGGGCCGCTGGATGACCAGCAGGCCACCGGTGCCGTTGGGCAACTCCTTGCCCGACTCATCGACGATGGCCGCAATGATGCCAGGCAACGGCAAGGTGCAGCTACCCGGCACCAGCGGTGTGGCGCCAGGCAGGGGTGAGATCACATGTCCGCCGGTTTCGGTCTGCCAGAACGTATCGAGGACCGGGCAACGCTCGCCGCCGACGTTCTTGTAGTACCACATCCAGGCCTCCGGGTTGATCGGCTCACCGACCGAACCCAGGATCCGCAGGCTGCTCAGATCAGAGCGCGCCGGATGCACTGCCGGGTCGGCTTCAGCCAGCTTGATCAGCGAGCGGATTGCGGTCGGCGCGGTATAGAAGATCGAGCATTTGTGTTTCTCGATCATCTGCCAGAAACGACCTGCATTGGGCCAGGTCGGGATACCTTCGAAGATGATCTGGGTCGCGCCCGCGGCCAGCGGACCGTACACGACATAGGTGTGGCCGGTGACCCAACCGATATCGGCCGTGCACCAGAACACGTCTTCCGGGCGAAGGTCAAATGTCCAGTCCATCGTGAGTTTGGCCCAGAGCAGGAAACCCCCGGTCGAGTGTTGCACGCCTTTGGGTTTACCAGTCGAACCGGAGGTGTAGAGAATGAACAGTGGATGTTCGGCTGGCACTGGCACCGGTGGACATTGGTCCGATACACCCTTGATGGCTTCGGCAAAGGTGACGTCACGTCCTGCGACCATGTTGCACGCGGTCTTGGTTCGCTCGTAGACCAGGACGGCCTTGATCGACTCGCAGCCCCCCATGGCCAGGCCTTCATCGACGATGGCCTTGAGCGGCAGCTCCTTGCCGCCGCGCATCTGGTAGTTGGCCGTGATCACCGCCACCGCGCCGGCATCGATGATGCGCTCATGCACGGCCTTGGCTGAGAAGCCGCCGAACACCACGCTGTGGGTGGCGCCGAGACGCGCGCAGGCCTGCATCGCGATCAGGCCTTCGAGCGTCATCGGCATGTAGATCAACACCCGGTCACCCTTGTTGACACCCTTGGCCTTGAGCACGTTGGCGAACTGGCTGACGCGTGACAGCAGCTCGCGGTAGCTGGTACGGGTAACGCTGCCATCGTCGGCCTCGAAGATGACCGCCGTCTTGTTTTCGACCGGGGTGCCCATGTGCTTGTCCAGGCAGTTGGCGCTGGCATTGAGTTCGCCATCGGCATACCACTGGTAGAACGGTGCGTTGGACTCGTCCAGCGTGCGGGTGAACGGTTTGTCCCAGACCAGGTTTTCCCTGGCCAGTCGGGCCCAGAAACCTTCATAGTCCTTCTCCGCCTCGGCACATAGCGCCTGGTAACCGGCCATGCCGGACACCCGCGCCGACTTCACCATCTCGGCGGAAGGCTCGAACACCCGATTTTCGACTAGGACGGATAAAATCGTACTCATGCCTGCATCTCCTGAACTGTTTGCTTTGGAACTGATCTGACAGCTCGCACTGTCCCGCAGGCCACTTACAAGGCACTGACGGACCTGTGCGCGGCCGCATCCCGCTACGTTGGCACATGCAGGCGAACCTGCTGCGCGCCCTGCCTACTTTAACCCCGAAGGGCGGCCACTACACGGACGTGGTATCAGAACAGGGACCGGGCCTGCTCCACCGGCTTGGCGCGCGATGGCAACTGCAGGTGCAGCGCGGCCATCGCCATCAGGTTGGCCGACACGGGCGCAGTGACAAACAAGAACAGCGTGATCAGCAGCTCATGGACTGCCGGTTCGCCACGCGCCCAGCCCAGCACGATGCTGGCCAGCAACACCCCACCGACACCCAGCGTGGTGGACTTGGTCGGCGCATGCAGGCGCATGAAGAAGTCAGGAAAACGCACCAGCCCGATCGCGCCCACCAGCGCGAACACGCCGCCAACGACCAGCAGGAAGGCCGCCAGCAGCTCGATCCATAAAGGGAGTGTCTGCATGCTGCCCTCGCTCATTCGATCACGTCGCCACGGGTCATGAATCGTGCCATCGCCACAGTGCCGACAAAACCCAGCATCGCCACGATCAGTGCGGCCTCGAACAGCATCGCGGTCTGCCAGCGCACGCCCAGCAGGATCACCAGTGCCACCACGTTCACGTACAAGGTGTCGAACGCCAGGATGCGGTCTGGCAGGTCGGGGCCGCGAAACAGGCGCACGCCACACAACACCATTGCCAGTGCAATCGCCAGCGTCGCAAAATCGAGCGCCATCGGTAGTATCGTCATCCAAAAATCTCCCCGAGCGGTTGTTCGTAACGTTGCTTGATCTGGCGCGCCAGCGCCGGCGGATCGTCGCAATCGAGTGCATGGACCAGGATCAGCCTGCGCTCCTCGTCGACGATGCACGACACCGTGCCAGGTGTCATGGTGATGATGGTGGCCATCAGGGTGATGGCGGTCGGGTGCGTCAGTTCCAGGTCAATCGGCACCCAGGCCGGTTGTGGATCGGAGCCGGGCGATAACACGATACGCGCGACCGCGATGTTGGACACGATGATGTCCCACAACACGACGAACAACAAACGCACGGCGCCGCGCCAGCTGCGAATCAGCAGCGGTTCGCCGAGGAATCCGTGCACCAGCCGCGGCACCGCCCACGCCACCACCAGCGCAGTCAACACCGTGGCCACGCCCAAGCCTTGCTGCAGCGCCAGCCACGCCAACGCCAGCAGCGCAGACAACACCGGATGGGGCCACCAGCCACGCGGTTTCACCGTACCTCCCCCATCTTCCCGCCGAACGGACGGGCCGTCCGGGCAGCTGCTCCACCCTGCTCGCCCAGCACCGCCGCGAAGTAGGCGGTCCGATCGAGCAGTTGGCTCGCGGCCGCCTGCGTGTAACGCTGCAATGGTGCGGCGAACACGCTCATGGCCACGCTGAGGGCCAGCAGCAGGCTGGTGGCCAGGACCAGCGGCGCACTGGCGCCCGACGCACCGGATGGCAAGTCGGTGCGTACGTGCCAGAACAAGGTACTGCCAGCCCGGGCCAACCCCAACAGCGTCCCGAATCCAACCAGCAACACGACCGACCAGACCAGCACCACCTGCGCATGATCCACCGACGCCTGCAGCAACATCAGCTTGCCGATGAATCCCGGCAGTGGCGGCAGACCGATGCTCGAGGCCGCTGCCAGCAGCAGCATCAGGCCGAGCATCGCGGGTTGGGCCACCTTGGATGCCGGCTCGATACGACCGCCGACATCACCGCGCTGGGCTGCAACCAGTTCGACCAACAGAAACAGGCCGGCCACCGTCAAGGTGCTGTGTGCCAGGTAATACAACGCAGCCGACCAGGCCGGCGCACCGAACAGGCCAACTGCGATCAGGATCGTGCCGACCGAAGCTATGGTCAACCAGGCCACCAGGCGCGGCAGCGTCTGCGCGGCCATCAGGCCAAACACGGCGACCACGCTGGTCACAATGGCCAGTGGCAAGAGCAGCGGCTCGACCAGATTGGCTGAAACGCCGGCCCCATCGCCGAAGATGACACCGTGCACCCGCCAGATCGCGTAGACACCCACCTTGGTCATGATGGCAAACAAGGCAGCCACCGGCGCGCTTGAGGCCGCATAAGTGGCCGGCAACCAGACCGACAGCGGCGCCAGCGCGGCCTTGAAACCGAACACCACCAAAAGGGTCAACCCGGCCACCTGCAGCACCACCGCGTCCGGGCCTGTTACCAGCGGTACGCGCAAGGCCAGATCCGCCATGTTCAGCGTACCCGTCAATGCATACAACAAGGCCACACCGATCAGAAACAAGGCGGACGCGGCCAGATTGAGCACCACGTAATGCACGCCGACCCGCAGCCGCTCGCGACCGAGGCCATGCATCATCAGCACATAACTGGCGATCAGCAGGATCTCGAAAAACACGAACAGGTTGAACAGGTCTCCGGTAACAAACGCACCATTCAGGCCCATCAACTGAAACTGGAACAGGGCATGAAAATAGCGCCCCTGGCCGGCCCATCCACCGCTGGCATAGAGCAGCACAGGCAACGCCACCAGTGATGTCAGCAACACCATCATCGCCGACAGGCGGTCCACCACCAGCACGATGCCAAACGGCGCCGGCCATTCCCCCATGCGGTAGACCATGATCTGGCCACTTGCTGCCTGCAACGTGAGCGCGATGGCGATCACCAACCCGATCGTTGCCGACACGATGGCGATGCGGCCCGCCAACTGCTGTCGACGCGCAGCGTGTTCGTCGCCACCATGGTCGCCCAGCAGCAACAACACGATCGCCGTCAGTGAAGGCAGCAACACCGGCATCACCGGGAGGTGGTCGAGCCATGTCATCATGGCTGCGGCCCCGCGCGGTCGTCCGGTTTGCCGTCCACATGGTCGCTGTCGGACGCATCGCGGCTGCGCAGCGCCAGCGCGATGACGAAGCCGGTGGTCGCAAACCCGATCACGATGGCGGTGAGCACCAGCGCCTGCGGCAAGGGGTCGGCGATCTGCTGGCCGCCGGCGCCAATGATCGGCGGCGCATTGCTCCACAGACGGCCCATGGCAAAGATGAACACGTTGACCGCATAACTGAACACCGTCAAACCCAGCACGACCGGAAAGGTCCGCCCGCGCAGCATCAGCCAGATGCCACAAGCGGCGACCCATCCGATGCCGGTGGCCACCAGGAACTCCATGCTCGGAATCATCGCGACGGCTCCTTGCTGGCTGCGCCGATAACCGACAACATCAGCATCGTCGCGCCGACCACGGTGATATAAACCCCGAGGTCGAACAAGGCAGCAGTCGCCAACGGCAGCTCACCGAGGATCGGCACGCTTGGATGTCCAGCCGCGCTGGTCAGGAACGGGCGCCCCAGGGCAAACGCGCCGACGCCGGTCAACCAGGCGATGCCCAGACCGATGCCGATCCAGCGCGTGTAACGCCGACCACCCGCGGCACGCAGCACGGCGTCGGCCCGGCTCTGTCCAACCGCCATGTATTGCAGCACCAGCGCCACGCTGGTGACCAGGCCGGCGACGAATCCGCCACCGGGCAGGTTGTGGCCACGCCAGAAGATGTGGGCCGACACCACCAGCGCCAGCGGCAACACCAGCCGCGCGACCATCCGCAACATCAAAGGCGGCTGCTGGAACGTCCAGGGGCGACCGGCCGCATCCTGCGCGGGCTTGCGCACTCGCCAATCCGAGAGCAACGCCAACACGCCAACCGCGGCGACGCCCAGTACCGTGATTTCACCAAAGGTGTCGTAGCCTCGAAAGTCGACCAGGATCACGTTCACCACATTCGCGCCGCCGCCTTTGGGCACGGCATTCTGCAGGAAGTACCAGGCAATCGAGTCGTGGTCACGGGTCAGCATCAACCAGGTCATCCATGCCATACCACCACCACCGGCAAGAGCCAGTCCCGCATCACGCCACTTGCGGGGCATTGACGATTCCCGCGGCGTCCTGCGTGGCAACAACGCCAGGCCCATCAACAACAACACCGTCGACACCACGTCCACCGAGAGTTGCGTCAACGCCAGATCAGGGGCGGACAGGGCCAGGAAACCCAGCGAAGCAACCAGCCCGACAACCCCGACCAAAAGGACGGCGCGAAACCGGTCGTGATGACCGAGCATCAGAGCACCACCCACCACCAATAACAAGCCCCAGGCCACCAGAGACGGCAGATCGGCCGGCAGCAACACACGCGCACCGGTGCTTGGCACCACAACTGCGTTGCTCCAGACCCACAGGCCCAGGGCCAGCGTCGACGCCAGCATCCAGGCCAGGTAACGCTGCAGCGAACCGTTTTCCAACACGGCGGTACAGCGGCGGGCAATCGCGAACAATCCGTCGATGCCATGGGTGAACAACAAGCGCCCGGTCCAACCACGCGGATGGTGCAGATGCAGATCGAACTTGTGCTGCAGCGCGAAGTAAAAGCCGATGCCCCCCAACACCGCAACGGTGCTCATCAGCAGCGGCAGGTTGAAGCCGTGCCAGATCGCCAGCTGGTATGGCGGTGGTGCAGCACCGAGCATGGCCGTGGCAGCGATACGCACCATCGGCCCGAAGGTGATCGCCGGCAGAATGCCCACCACGACACAGATCACCACCAGCAGCGCGACAGGCGCCTTCATGAACAGCGGTGGTTCATGGGGATGCGGGTTGGCCATGGCGCGCGGCGGCCCGTTGAAAAACACGTCGTGGATGAAACGCAACGAATACGCCACCGAACACATGCCGCCGAAAGTGGCGGCCAGCGGCACCAGCACGCCGAACGTGAATGCAGACTGCCCCTGCACTGCTTGCGCGAAAAACATCTCCTTGGACAAGAAGCCATTGAACAGCGGCAGGCCGGCCATTGACGCAGCCGCAATCATGGCCAGCGTGGCCGTCCAGGGCAGGTAGCGGAACAAGCCGCCGAGCTTGCGAATGTCGCGTGTGCCGGTTTCGTGGTCGATGATGCCGGCGGTCATGAACAACGAAGCCTTGAAGGTGGCGTGGTTCAGGATGTGAAAGACCGCCGCCACGGCCGACAGCGGTGACGACAGACCGATCAGAAACACGATCAGTCCCAGGTGGCTGATGGTCGAATACGCGAGCAGGCTCTTGAGGTCATGCCGGAACACCGCCACATAGGCGCCAAATACCATGGTCGCCAGGCCGACCGTCGCCACGATACCCTCGAACAGCCCGGAGCCACCCAACACCGGGTACAGACGCGCCAGCAAAAAGATGCCGGCCTTGACCATGGTGGCTGAATGCAGGTAAGCCGATACCGGCGTGGGCGCCGCCATCGCCTCGGGCAACCAGAAGTGGAACGGTAGTTGCGCGCTTTTGGTGAAGCAGCCCACCAGGATCAGCACCAGAGCCAGCGGGTACAAGGCATGGGACTTGATCGCATCGCCGCGCACGAGGATCTGCGACAAATCGTAGCTGCCGGCGATCTGGCCGAGTACAACAATGCCGGCCAACAGCACCAGTCCCCCACCACCGGTAACTGCCAGCGCCATCCGGGCACCGGCGCGCGCATCGGCCTTGTGCCCCCAGTAACCAATCAACAGGAATGACGCAACGCTGGTCAGCTCCCAGAATACAACCAGCAGCAACAGGTTGTCCGACAGCGCGACACCCAGCATCGCCGCCATGAACAACATCAGCTGGCTGAAGAACTTGCCGGCCGGGTCGTCACTTTTCAGGTAATAGGCGGCATACAGGATGATGAGCAGGCCGACCCCTGATATCAGCAGACTGAACATCAGCGCAAGGCCGTCCAGCCGGAAGTGGGCATTCAGGCCGATCGCGGGCACCCAATCGATGCCGGCGAGCAGCGTCTCACCCGCAAACACCGCCGGTGCTTGCGCCAACAACAAAACAAGCACCATGCCGGTCACGGCAGCGGCCAGCCACGCGACCAGGGCGCGGCGCTCTGGTGTCTCGACCCGGCCGGCCCAAAAGCACAGGCTGGTGCCCAGGACCAGAGGAAGCAGCACGACGATGGGCAGTAGATTCATGTTGTTGGCACGGCAGCAAAGCAGCCCCGCGGGCATGATACTAGGGCGACTTGCGCAACTACCCCGCCCCGCGGCGGGCTTCAGTACACTCTGCGGGCATCAGCGACCGTGGACATGAAAACCCACCCGGCGCATTCCCGGAACAGGGGCACCGGGCAGCAGGAGACAACCGATGACAAAGCAAGCAGCGTTCGCCCCGAACGCACCGACCTCGAATGCGGGTGTGACGGGTGTGACCAAGGCGATGGGGGTGGCGGCGTGAGCGCTGCCACGTCATCTCCCGGGCGATCACACCGCGGCGTGGGCGAAGTTGCCTCAGTGACCCGCACCGGCCGCGCCCTGCGCCAGCTCGCGATATTGGCACTGTCCGGTCTGACCATGGCATCCGCCCATGCCTCCGATATTGATGGCCGCGCGTTATCGGTCTGGTGGAGCGTACCTTTTGCCGGGTTGCTGTTGTCGATTGCCGTCATACCCCTGGTGACCCCCCATGTCTGGCACCGGCATTTCGGCAAGGTGACGGCGGCGTGGGCGCTGGCCTTCCTGTTGCCATTCGCGGCCAGCTTCGGGGCTGGCGCGGCGGCCAGCAGCCTGGTACATGCGGCGGTGGCCGAATACATCCCGTTCATCGTCTTGCTGACCGCGTTGTTCGTGGTTGCCGGCGGCATTCACATCCGGGGCAATCTGCGCGGCACGCCCGGCCTGAACACGGGGATCCTGGCGATCGGCGCGGTGCTGGCCAGCATGATGGGAACCACCGGCGCATCGATGCTGATGGTGCGCCCGCTGATCCGAGCGAACGACAACCGGGCCCACCGCACACATGTGATCATTTTCTTCATCTTCATCGTCGCGAACGCGGGTGGGTCGTTGACGCCGCTGGGTGATCCGCCGCTGTTCCTGGGTTTCCTCAAGGGCGTCGACTTCTTCTGGACGCTGCGGCACATCTTTCCGGAGACAGCTTTCCTGGTCGGCAGCCTGCTGCTGCTGTTTTATCTGCTCGACAGCTGGTATTTCAAGCGCAGCGACGAAGTGTTGCCGGTGGACCCGACACCCGATACACGGTCGTTCGGTATCGACGGCTCGATGAACATCCTGCTGCTCTTCGTCATCGTCGGTCTGGTGCTGCTCAGCGGCTTGTGGAAGACAACGTTGTCGTTTTCCGTCATGGGCACCGAGGTCGGCCTGCCCGGCCTGGTGCGTGACCTGGGATTGCTGGCAGTCATCGTGGTCTCGATGACGATCACACCCGCAAGCATCCATGACGACAACCAGTTCGCCTGGGGGCCGATGCAGGAAGTGGGCAAGCTGTTCGCCGGCATCTTTCTGACCATCGTGCCGGTGATCGCGATGCTCAAGGCCGGTATCGACGGGCCGTTCGGCGCAGTGGTCGCTGCCGTCACCCATGCCGATGGCAGCCCCAATCCCGCCATGTATTTCTGGGCTACCGGCATCCTGAGCTCGTTCCTGGACAACGCGCCGACCTATCTGGTGTTCTTCAACACCGCCGGTGGCGATCCGGCCACTTTGATGGGGCCAATGGCGCCAACCTTGACGGCCATCTCGGCGGGAGCGGTCTTCATGGGAGCCAACTCCTACATCGGGAATGCGCCCAACCTGATGGTCAAGGCGGTGGCCGAGGACCGGGGTGTGCCAATGCCCAGTTTCTTCGGCTACATGGTTTGGTCCTGTGCCATTCTGGTGCCGATGTTCCTNNCGCGGGAAGGCGCGAGGTGGTTGGTTAAACTTGGCGCACGTTTTGTTGCCCGCACCAGGATAGCCCCATGCCCTCCCCCATCACCACCATCGGCCAGGCCGATTTGATCGAATCGGTTTCAGCTGCGCTGCAGTTCATCAGTTATTACCATCCGCCCGATTACATCGCCCACCTCGCCCGCGCGTACGAACGTGAGCAGAGCCCGGCGGCCAAAGACGCAATCGCACAGATCCTGACCAACTCACGCATGAGCGCGACTGGCCACCGTCCAATCTGCCAGGACACCGGCATCATCAACGTGTTCGTCAAGATGGGTATGGACGTGCGGTTGGAAGGGTTCAACGGCACGCTGGACGACGCGATCAACGAAGGTGTGCGCCAGGCTTACCTGAATTCGGACAACCCGCTGCGGGCCTCGATCGTCGCCGACCCGCTGTTCGAACGCAAGAACACGAAAGACAACACGCCCGCAGTGATCCACCTCGAACTGGTACGTGGCAACACACTCGAGGTGACAGTGGCAGCCAAAGGCGGGGGTTCGGAAAACAAGTCGAAATTGGCCATGCTCAACCCGTCCGACTCGATCGTCGACTGGGTGCTCAAGACCGTGCCGACCATGGGCGCCGGATGGTGCCCGCCAGGCATGCTGGGGATCGGCATCGGAGGCACCGCCGAACGTGCGGTGCTGCTGGCCAAGCAATCGTTGATGGACGACATCGACATGTTTGAGCTGTTGCAGCGCGGTCCGCAGAACAAGACCGAGGAACTGCGCATCGAGTTGTACGAGAAAGTCAACGCGCTGGGCATCGGCGCCCAGGGCCTGGGTGGTCTGAC
>CAJDWO010000044.1_pt1 | contig 32635 bp, 28 predicted proteins | sample 7391601 | NCBI WGS metagenome assembly CAJDWO01 (sample SAMEA7055735, study PRJEB34461) | soil metagenome | biome: terrestrial ecosystem; feature: Peninsula; material: soil | place: Antarctica | collected 2016 | reverse complement strand
TGCGATCATACGAATCGCTCTGGCGCGGGTGAGAAAAAAACCGAGTTCCCGGGTACCGAACCCATTGCGCAGGCGCTAGCGCGTCTGCATGCCGGTTGGTTGCAAATGCAAGGGCCTGCCGCTATCCGGGTGCTCGTCCCACCATGGAACCGGATTGGCTCCGGCAGTTTGCCTGGCCAGTTGGCACAGGCCGGTTACCGGGGCCTGAGTCGGTTTGGCGCGCGTGCGCTCCACGGGGCATTACCGGGCCTGGTCCAGGTCAACACCCATGTTGACATCATCGACTGGCATGGCACGCGTGGCTTCGTCGGCGAGGATCAGGCCTTGCATGCGGCGTTGGCGCATCTGCAGGCGCGGCGCGTAGGCCGTGCGGATCCGCACGAGGCGACCGGCTGGCTGACGCACCATCTGGTGCACGATGCGGCCTGCTGGGATTTCCTGGCGCGTCTGTTCACCTTCTGCCGCGAGGACGGTGCTGTCGTATGGCAGGATGCAGATCGGCTGTTCGCGCCGGGGCAATCATGCACCGTGGTATGACTGTTGTTTTCGCCGTGTACCGGGTGTTTATACCGGGTCAGTGAACAGGCACCTTCTTCTATACTGCCGGCGGACTGTCGCAGGTGCGGGCGCCCCCGGGGCTTGACGAGACGGCATTCGGAATCGATGACTGGTTTTCGCAAGCGCCCGCTGCATCACGAGCAATGGGTGTCACATACAACGGGACATGTCTAACGTATTAACGGTCAAGGACTTGAAGGTGTATCTGGATGTCGACGCGGGCCTGGTCAAGGCTGTCGACGGTGTATCGTTCCGGATTCCGGCGGGGCGCACGATGGCCCTGGTCGGCGAATCGGGATCGGGCAAATCGATCGTTGCGCAGTCCATCATGGGCATCCTGCCGAAGGTGGCGCGTATCGAACAGGGATCGATCGAATTGCGTGACCCGCGCACGCCCGATACCATGGTCGACATCGCCCGTCTTGACATGGCCAGTCAGCAGATGCGAGCCATCCGGGGCCGCGCCATCTCCATCATCTTCCAGGAACCGATGACCGCGTTGTCGCCGTTGCATACCATCGGCAACCAGATCGGTGAGGCCTTGGCGCTGCACCAGCGCGGCATCGGCAAGGCCGAGCGCAGTGCGGCGGTGATCGAGATGTTGAGCCTGGTTGGTTTCCCGGATCCGGCCGGGGCCGAACATACCTATTCCTTCGAGCTGTCGGGCGGATTGCGCCAGCGTGCCATGATCGCAATGGCCCTGGTGTGCCGGCCGGCCTTGCTGATTGCCGACGAACCCACGACGGCGCTCGATGTCACGATCCAGGCGCAGATCCTGAAGTTGATCAAGCAATTGCAGCGCGACCTGCAAATGGCCGTGATGATGATCACCCATGACCTGGGCATCGTGGCCAACATGGCCGACGAAGTGGTGGTGCTCTACCAAGGCAAGGTGATGGAGGCTGGCACGCTGCAGGATGTGTTCGAAGATCCGCGCCACCCGTACCTCAAGGCCTTGTTACGCGCGGTACCGCGGTTCAACATGGCGCCTGGCGAGCGGCTCACGCCGATTCGGGAAATCCACGTCGCGACCGACCACCTGATACGCCCGCATACGCATCTGGCTGTTCCGGGTGATGCATTGCAGCCGATGTTGTCCGTGCGCCACCTGAGCAAACGTTTCACGACGCGCAAGACGTCGTTGTTCGGTGGCAAGCCGGGCGGCGGGACGATTGCGGTCGACGATGTGAGTTTCGACGTGGCGCCGGGCGAATGTCTGGGTCTGGTCGGCGAATCGGGCTGCGGCAAGACCACGACGGCCAGGATGATCCTGCGCGCAGGCAAGCCCGACAGTGGCGAGATCATCTTCAATGACCGAGGCGTTTCGCGCGACGTGCTTACGCTCGAGGGCGCCGAACTCACGGCATCGGCGATGCGGATGAGCGCTTCGAGCGGGTCAAGGAGCTGATCGGCCTGGTGGGGCTGGATGTACGCCATCTGCGGCGGTATCCGCACAGCTTTTCGGGTGGTCAACGCCAGCGCATCGGCATTGCGCGTGCGTTGGCGCTCGGTCCGGATCTGCTGATCTGCGACGAGCCGGTGTCGGCGCTGGATGTGTCGGTGCAGGCGCAGGTGCTCAATCTGCTGCTGGACCTGGGGCAGGTGCGCAACCTGACCTACCTGTTCATCTCGCACAACCTGGCCGTCGTGCATTACCTTGCCGACCGGATCGCCGTGATGTGCGCCGGCCGGTTGGTTGAGGTTGCGCCGTCTGCCGAGTTGTTTGCCAACCCGCTGCATCCGTATACCCGCGCGTTGCTGGCCGCAGTGCCGGAACCCGACCTGCATCGCAAACTGGACTTTGATGCGCTGATGGAAGGCAAGGCTTCCATTCCTTCCGCCTGGCCTGAGCCGTATCGTATTGACGGAACCCAGCGGGTTGGCATGATCGACGTCGGCGACAAGCATTTTGTCCGTGCCCATGCGGATGTTGACATTTCGGAGCTCAAGCGATGAACTTCCATCTGGACTGGCTACCTGGCGACGGTGCGCGGGCTTGGCGATACCTGACACCCATGGTGTTGTCTCTGGCTGCTACGGCTGCTTGTGCACAGGCAGTCTTGCCCGCCAATCTGGTGGAAACACCCATGTTGCGCGCTGATGTCATGGCAAAGAAATTGCCTCCAGTCAAAAGTCGCCTGCCCGATACGCCGCTCGTGGTGACGATGGACCCGAAGACACAGGAACTCGGGCAACACGGGGGCTCGCTCAAACGGATATGCCCGGCTTGTGGGGTATGACCGTAACCTGACCTTGGCGCCGGACATCCTGCAGAGCATCGACGTCAAGGAGGACCGGATATTCACGATGAAGCTGCGCCCTGGCCATAAATGGTCCGATGGCCAGCCCTTCACCTGCGAGGATTTCCGCTATTTCTGGGAAGACGTCGCCAACGACAAGGAGTTGAGCCCTGCCGGCCCGCCCGCTGCGTTGCTGGTGGACGGCCAGCCGCCGACGGTCGAGTGTCCGGACAAGACGACCGTGCGGTATACCTGGGCCAAGTCGAATTCGAATTTTCTGCGCCAGTTGGCCGGGGCCTCGCCCTTGTTGATCTATCGCCCGTCGCATTACCTCAAACAGTTTCACAAGAAATATTCACCCAAGGTGGTCGAGGCGGAGAAGGCCGAACCCGGCAAGCGCAGCTGGGCCGCGATTCACAACCGCGAAGACAACATGTACCAGTTCGACAACCCAAAGTTGCCGACGCTGCAACCATGGATGAATACCTCAAAGCCACCGACCGACCGTTTCGTGTCCGTACGCAATCCGTTTTTCCACCGGGTCGATCAGGCGGGTCGCCAGTTGCCGTATATCGATCGGGTTGTGATGCCGGTGATCGACAGCAAGCTGATTCCTGCCAAGACCGGGGCTGGCGAGTCCGACCTGCAGGCGCGTGACCTGCAGTTCAGCAACTACACGTTTCTGAAGAAGGCAGAGAAGACCGGCGGCTTCAAGGTTCATCTGTGGCGCACAGGCAAGGGCTCGCACATCGCCTTGTATCCCAACCTCAACGTGGCCGATCCGGTGTTGCGCCAGCTGTTTCGGGATGTCCGCTTCCGTCGCGCCTTGTCGATGTCGATCGATCGCGCACAGATCAACCAGGTGCTGTATTTCGGCCTGGCAACCGAGAGTAACAACACGGTGGTGCCCGAGAGCCCGTTGTACAAGAAGGAATACCAGACACTGTGGGCCAGGTACGATCGCAAGGCGGCCGACAAGCTGCTCGACGAGATCGGCCTGAAGCGGGGAGCGGACGGTATCCGGCGCCTGTCCGACGGCAGGCCGCTGGAGATCATCGTGGAGACGGCTGGCGAAAGCACAGAGCAGACCGACATGCTCGAACTGGTCCGCGACACCTGGCGCGAAGTGGGCATCAAGCTGTTCAGCAAACCGTCGCAACGCGACGTGTTGCGCAACCGGGTTTTTTCGGGTGAAGCGATGATGTCGGTGTTTTTTGGCCTGGACAACGGTATTCCGGATGCCGATACCGCACCCGATGAACTGGCTCCGACGAACCAGGCCCAACTCGAGTGGCCCAAGTTCGGCCAGTATTTCGAGACCGCCGGCAAGTTGGGTGAAGCGCCCGACATGCCGGAGGCGATCGAGTTGATGACGTTGTGGCAAGTCTGGCATGGAGCCAGCCACGAGGAGCGCGTCAAGATTTGGCAGCGCATGCTGGCCATCCATGCAGAGCAGCAATTCACGATCGGCACCGTCAACAACGTGATGCAACCGGTGGTGGTCAACAACGCTTTGAGGAACGTTCCGGAGAAAGGCCTGTACAACTGGGATCCGGGCGCGTTCTTTGGCATGTATCGGCCCGATACCTTCTGGTTCACTGACGCACGCAGGAACTGAACCCGTGTTCGCCTATACGCTGCGGCGGTTGCTGCTGATGATTCCCACGTTGCTGGTCATCAGCTTCGTGACCTTCGTCATCATCCAGCTTCCGCCAGGTGACTATCTGACGAATCAGATCGCAGAGTTGCGCAGCCAGGGAGACGCGGCAGCGCTGGAAAAGGTGCAGTTCCTGCCGCGGCCTGGATCGGCATCTGGCCTGGCCCCAGTGGTTTTTCGGGCCTGCTGCAGGGCGACTGGGGCTGGTCGTTCGAATACAACCTGCCGGTACTCGACGTGGTGGGTGACCGGATGCTGCTGTCGTTCGTACTTAATTTCTCGGTCATCCTGTTCACCTGGGCGGTGGCGTTTCCGATCGGGTTTTATGCGGCGACCCATCAGTACAGCTGGGGCGACCATGGTCTTTCGTTCCTGGGTTATCTGGGCCTGGCGACACCCAACTTCCTGCTTGCGCTCGTGTTGATGTATTTCGCCAATGTGCAGTTCGGCCTGTCCGTTGGCGGGCTGATGGATCCGCAGTACCTGGAGGAACCCATGAGCTGGCCCAAGTTCATGTCGGTGTTGTCCCATCTGTGGATACCGGTGCTCGTGATCGGTACGTCGGGCACTGCCGGCATGATCCGGCGCCTGCGTGCCAACCTGCTGGACGAACTGCAGAAGCAGTATGTCGTCACCGCGCGCGCCAAGGGCATGGCGCAGACTCGCCTGCTCATCAAGTACCCGCTGCGCATGGCGCTGAACCCGTTCATCGCCGATATCGGCAACCTGCTGCCCAGCGTGATCTCCGGCTCAGCCATCGTGTCGGTGGTGTTGTCATTGCAGACCGAAGGACCGATGTTGCTCGATGCCTTGCAAAGCCAGGATCAGTACCTGGCGGGATCGTTCCTGATGTTCCTGGCCTTGTTGACGGTGGTGGGCGTCTTTGTGTCCGACCTTTTGCTGGCAGCCCTGGATCCGCGTATCCGGTTCAGCGGAGAGACCGCTCGATGACGAGCACCGGGATGCTGATACGCCACGACAGGGGCGCCCGATGAACGCGGTGGTGGCCGATGGTTCCCGGCTGGAACACTTTGTATCGTCCGACCCGTTCGTACCGGAAGCGGCCGAGACGCTGACCAGCGAGCAGGAGGAGTTCTATCGGGCCTCGCAGTGGCGCATCATGTGGTGGAAATTCCGGCGCCACCGAATCGCGGTGGTGTCCGCAGTGATTCTTGCGTTGTTGTACGGTTCGGCGCTGCTCACCGAGTTTCTTGCACCCTATGAGGTCAGCAGCCGGGACTCGTCGCAAATCTTCGCGCCGCCGCAAAAGCTTCATCTGTTCCATGAAGGGCAGCTCGTCGGTCCGTTCGTCTATGGCTTCAGCGTGAAGCTGAACCTGGAGAAGATGAAGCGCGAGTTCACGCCTGATCTGGAAAAGATCCAGCCACTGCGGTTCTTTTGTCGGGGAGACGAATATCGCCTCTGGGGTCTGCTCGATGCCGATCTCCATCTCGTATGCCCAGCCGAAGGTGGCACGTTTTTTCTGATGGGGACCGATCGCTTGGGCCGTGACATGTTCTCGCGCATCATCTATGGAACCCGGATTTCCCTGACGGTCGGCTTGCTGGGCATTGCGGTCAGTTTCCTGATCGGCATCACATTGGGCGGAATTTCCGGCTACTACGGCGGCTGGATCGACAACGTGATCCAGCGTCTGATCGAGATGGTTCGCTCGTTTCCCGAATTGCCGTTGTGGATGGCCCTGTCAGCGGCCTTGCCGGTGACATGGAGCCCGATCCTGATCTATTTCGGGATCACCATCATTCTGGGCCTGCTGGACTGGCCTGGTCTGGCACGGGCGGTGCGATCGAAGTTTCTGGCGCTGCGCGAGGAGGATTTCGCGACAGCAGCGGTGTTGATGGGGGCTTCGCCGTCCCGGGTGATCGGTCGCCATCTGCTGCCCAGCTTCACCAGCCATCTGATCGCATCGTTGACGCTGTCGATCCCCAGCATGATCCTGGGCGAGACGGCATTGTCGTTTCTGGGCCTGGGCCTGCGGCCACCCATCACCAGTTGGGGCGTGTTGCTCAATGAAGCGCAAAATATCAACGTGGTGGCGCTGTATCCTTGGCTGATGCTGCCGGTTTTGCCGGTGCTGGTCGTCGTGCTCGCGTTCAACTTCCTTGGCGACGGCCTGCGCGATGCGGCTGACCCTTACAACTAGTTCGCCGAACATGCAACGCAGCCTGTTTGGATTCATCCTCAAGTACAGCAAGCGCGAGCAGCTGCTGATCATTCCGCTGGTCGTCCTGTCGATGGTGTTTTATTACGCCTCGCTGGATCTGCCCAAGATGATCATCAACGAGCCGATTCAAGGTAAGGGCTTCGCCAATCCGGGCGCGACCGTGAACTTCCTGCGCCTGCATTTGAAGTTGCCCGACCTTCTCGGTGGATTCGATTTCAAGCTGTTCGATGGATTTCCGCTGGAGCGCACCGACTACCTGATCGCGCTGACGCTGACCTTCCTGGTCTTGATCGTCATCAGCGGATTGATCAAGTTGCGCATCAATACCTTGAAGGGATGGATGGGCGAGCGCATGTTGCGCCGTTTGCGCTACTACCTGTTCGATCACATCATGCGTTTTCCATTGCCGGCATTCCGGCGCGTGAAGTCGGCCGAGATGGCCACCATGATCAAGGATGAGGTGGAGCCGCTGGGCGGATTTGTCGGTGAGGCCGTCATCACGCCGCTGTATCTGGGTGGTCAGGCATTGACGGCCTTGTTTTTCATCCTCTTCCAGCACATCTACCTGGGCTTGGTCGCGTTCGGCATGGTGGTGGTCCAGGCGGTCATCATCCCCAAAATGCGTCGACGCTTGCTGGTGTTGTCGCGCGAACGGCAGATTGCATCGCGACAACTGGCTGGACGGGTGGCGGAATGTGTCGATGGCGTGGTCGAGATCCACGCACACGATACCGTCAATTACGAACGGGCGGACTTCTCGGACAGATTGGGGCGTCTGTTCCTGATCCGCTTCGAGTTTTACCAGCGCAAGTTCATGATCAAGTTCCTGAACAACCTGCTGGCACAGATCACGCCGTTCCTGTTCTATCTGGTTGGTGGTTACCTGGCAATCGTGGGGAGGCTCGACATTGGAGCGTTGGTCGCCGTCATCGCAGCCTACAAGGACTTGCCAGGTCCGGTCAAGGAACTGATCGACTGGGACCAGGAGCGCATGGACACCGGCATCAAGTATGGTCAGGTTATCGAGCAGTTCTCGGTCGACAACCTGGCGCCGGAAGCGCAACTGGCGCTGATCGACGCCCCCGATCTGCCACGCGAAGGAAGCTTGCGTGCCAGCAACGTGTCGCTGCTGGATGATTCGGGCACCAAGATCCTGGACAGCGTGTCGTTCGAGATTCCACTGGATCAGCATCTGGCGATTGTGGGTGCGGGTCGTTCGGGCGGTAGCGAGCTTGCGCTTTTGTTGGCGCGGTTGCTCATGCCCAGCAGCGGCGGCGTGGAGCTCGGCGGGATCGACCTGACCCGTGCACCCGAGGCGGTGACCGGTCGGGCCACCGGATACGTGGGGGCCTCAGCCTACCTGTTCCCCATCAGTGTGCGCGACAACATGCTGTATGGGCTCAAGCATCGGCCGATCAGCCCTGCCGTCTATGAAGGCGCCGAGCAGCGCATGTACCAACTGCATCTGCTTGAGGCCAAGCGGGCTGGCAACTGCACACTCGATATCGGCGCGCAATGGCTGGATTACGCGGCAGCAGGTGTTGCCGATGATGCCGCGATGGAATTGCGCTTGCTTGAGGTCGTCACGCAGGTCGACCTCGAGGAGACGCTGTTCGATATCGGGCTGCGCAGCGCCGCCCGGATCGATGATGATCCTCATATCGAAAAGAGCATCCTGCGCGCGCGCCAGACCATGCGCGAGCGTCTCAAGCAGCCTGAACTGATGGAGTTGGTCGAGTTGTTCGACGTGTCGCGTTACAACCGCAACGCAACCATGGCTGAAAACCTGCTGTTTGGCACACCGGTGGGCAAGATATTCAACTCCGACAATCTGGCGATGCATCCCTATGTGCGCGAGGTTCTGCAGGAGACCGGGCTATCGGATGACCTGCTCCGTGTCGGCCACAAGCTGGCGGAGACGATGCTGGAGCTGTTCAGTGACCTGCCACCGGGTCATGAGCTGTTCGAGCGATTCAGCTTCATCGACTACGACGACCTTCCCAGGGTCAAGGAAATTCTGGCGCGGGTGGCCTCGGTCGGCCTGGGCCGCGTGCCGGACAACGATCGGAATCTGTTGTTGGGATTGCCGTTCAAGATGATCGTGACCAAGCACCGGCTTGGGCTGATCGACGAAGCGCTGGAGAGCCGCATTCTGGAGGCGCGGCGCCTGTTTGCTGCCAATCTGCCCACCGAACTGCAGGGCGCGATCGAGTTCTTCGACCAGGCGCGCTACAACAACGCCGCATCATTGCAGGACAACATCCTGTTCGGCAAGATCGCCAGCGGGCAGGCGGGCGGCAGCGCAAAGATCGGCGCATTGTTGCACCTGATACTGGACGAACTCGAACTCAGGCCCATGGTTCTACGTATCGGCCTTGACTTCCAGGTTGGCACTGGCGGCAGTCGCCTTTCGGTCACCGACAGGCAGAAAGTGGCGCTTGCGCGTGCAATGCTCAAGCGGCCGACGGTGCTCGTTCTTGATCAGGCCACCGCGGTGATGGATGCGCACGCGCAGGAGAGGCTCATGCAAAGCGTGTTAAAAAGCCGCAAAGGGTGCGCAGTGGTCTGGGTGCTTAATCGGACCGAGTTCGCGCGGGATTTTGACCAGGTGCTGGTGCTCGACCGGGGGAGGCTGGTCGAACAGGGCGGTTATGGCGATCTGGTCGCGCGCAGCGGCGGGGTGCTGCATAACTTGATGAATCCCGGCAAGTTGTCGGCATAGGAGTACGTTGATGAGCCTGGAACAGGAGGTTGAGCTGATCCGCAGGTTTCCGATCTTCAGCAAGATTGCGCCGGCGAAACAGAAGTTGCTGTGTTTCAGCAGTGAGCGGCTGACCTACAACGCCGGTCAGGAGATGTTTCATATGGGCGATCCCGGTGACGCCTGTTACATCGTGATTGAAGGGCAGGTCGACATATTGGTCGACCGCCCCAACGGCAAGGACGCCTTGTTGCTGAGCACCGTCGGGGCCAATGACATCATTGGTGAAATCGCGATTTTCGGTCAGGTGCCGCGTACCGCCACGGCTACAGCCAGGACCCGTGTCGAGGTGTTGCGTATTTCGGCCGAGTTGTTTCGCAGCGTGATCCGCGAAAATCCGGACGCAGCGATCGAACTGATCCGCGGTCTGGCCCATCGCCTTGCCAATACCACAGCTATCCTCTCGCGTGAGACTGGGTCGACGGTCTGACGTCGGCATCACCCCATCGCCAGCACATAGCTCTGCACCGGGGCGGCGAAACCTTTGAGCTGCAAGGTTTGACCGGCACCGATCCGGCCTTCGGAGGCTTGGTCATGCAGTAACTCGACGGTGCGCGCGTCCACCAGCACTTCACCATGGGCGGCCTCCGAACACAGGCGAGAGGACAGGTTTACCGGTGAGCCCACGGCGGTGTATTCGAGGCGCGAGGCGCCTCCGATGACACCCACGGTGGCGAATCCGCTAGCCACGCCGACACCGACACCGAGCTGCATTTCCTGATTCGACCATTGGTGTGTCAAAGTGATGCCGACCTCCCGGATCTGCCCGGCCAACCGGATCGCCCGCTGGGCATGGTCAGGGAACGCGATTGGCGCGCCAACCAAAATCAGCACACCGTCGCCTGCCTGGTCCTTGATCGTTCCGCCACAGTCAGCGGCTGCCATTCCGACCGCGTCGTAATATTCGCGCAGGATGTTGATCACTCGGCGCGAGGAGGTATTTGCCGAAAATGCGGTAAAGCCGCGCAAATCGCAGCAGACCACCGACAACTCCAGGGTCTTTTCGTCGGTTGCACTTTTGAGGCCGCGTCTGGTCACCAGTTCGGCCACCTGCGGCGCCAGGAATCGTGAAAGAAACTGTGCACGCTGGCCTTGCGTCACATGGTATTGGACCGAGCCGATCAGCAATACCAGCAGTCCGACAGCCGATGAAAGTGGCGCAATGGCCGGCGGCAATACGATGCTGGTGGCCATGATCGGGCCGCCGATCGCGAACGCAACCAGGCGGTGCACCTCAGCCTTGTCCGGCCGTCGGAACAAGGTGAACAAGGTGGCGGCGGTGCCCAGCAGGATGGACAACGCAACCGGCGCGAAGAACACCCAGAACAACCAGTGCAATTGTTCGCCCTGCAACAACGCCAGATTGCCGAAATGGGCGGCGTGCTGGCTCGGCATCGCGATCGCCAACATGCCGTACAGCAGTGCCAGGCCTTGTGAAAGGCGCAGCAACCGGTCCGGACCTCGTGTGTCGCGGTTTGCCGAAGGAATGGTCTGACGGATCCGCATTACCCATTCGAACGCAAACACGATAGCCAGCGCCTGCGGCAGATTCAGGATGCCCTCCCAGAAAACCATGCCGTGCTCGATGCGCACCGGCCCGCTCCACAACGCATCTTTGGCAATTGCAAACCCGGTGAGCGCAAGGAAAATGCTCAGCGCCCGGCTGGTTGGTGACCTTCGGTCCGCCACCACGAATGCCAGCGCCATGCCTAGTGCCAGCAAGGCGACGATGACCGTGGCTGTTGTGTTGGTATTCACAAAAAATCTTTCACTTGTGCCTTGGTGGATGTTCCTGCCGGTGAGCCAATGCAGCGGTTTGCGATTCGGCGCAAACACGCGGCAGGGGGACAGTGTCAGCTACCGTGGATGTTGGCACCAGCAAAAAAAAGGCCTCATCTTGCAATGAGGCCTTGAAGGGATCCCTGAACCAGTTGGTTTCGAAAGGACCCGAGGAGACAACCAGAAAATCTGATGTCGATACCGGCGAAGTATGTCAGGGTTTTCCCTTGTTTGCTAGAGCCGCCCACTTAAAACGGGGCGGTTCCTCGCCGATGTCGCTAACAAGCGACAGCTCAGCGCTTCTTGGAAACCGTCTTGGATGCGTTGACGGCGGTGGCGGTCACAGTGTTGAAATTGGTTTCGGCGACTTCGGTGGCCTGTTTGACCGCCTTTTGAACCGATTCCAGCGCATTATTGGCAGCCGCAACGGCGCTCTTCATCACGGCCACAGCTGTTTCGGTACCAGCGGGGGCGTTCTTGGCGGCGGTGTCGACCAGACCCATGAATTGCCTCTGGCTGTCGCCGGTCTGATCTTCGAAAGCGCGGGTGAACTCGGCAGCCGAACCCGTAGCGATGTCATACAGATGACGGTTGTAGGCGGCGGCTTTCTCGGCCAGGGGTTGCATCAGGCCAGACTGCAAGGCGAGCAGTTCCTGGGCGTCTTTCACGCTCAGCACGGCTTTGGCATGGTCGCCAGCCTCGGCCATAGCGACCTTGGAAGCGGTCAGATTGAGTTCGACAATCTTCTCGACGCCTTCGAAGGCTTTGCTGGTCAGGCCGACCAAGGTCTCGATGTTGGCTTTGTGTGAAGCCATGACTTGTTCAACGGTCATCATGATAAAAGTTCTCCAGAGTGAATGAATTTGGTTTCGATGTCTGCTCTGTACCCCTAGGTTTCGGGATTATGTTGCAGTGCAGCATAAAACGAATTATAGGGTTATCCCGTAGAAGATCAAGCGTTATTTGTTGCAGTGCAGCAAATCAGGTAAGTTTTTCTTGAACGGGATGGATTGCCACAGGGGCGCGCCGCAAGCCTATCTCGCCGGATCGCCGGCGAATCTGGAACCTGTAGCTCAAAGTCTGCCTTGTTAAAAAGGCCCTGTGATCAGCTGTCCAAAAGGGTTCGCCAACCAGGCCAGGTGTCGGCCGATAAGGCGAACTTCTGCGCTGTTGCGCTCCATGATGCGCCGCTGGTGATTGCTGCGCTGAAACCGGCACCGTCAACGATCCGGGTGCCCCCAAGCAATGTCACGCCGCGTGCGAAGAGGGCATCCGGCCACAAGCCGGCCGAGGGCCCGATTACAGCGAAGCGCGTGGCCGAAGGCGCGGCTGCCAGCATCGCATCGAGGGTATCGTTGAGCAACATGGTCGAAGTGCCGACCACGACGTTGCAGGGTTCCAGGGCCGAACGGTCGAGTGTGATGGTGACGCCCGGAAACCGGGCTTGCTGGCGGAGCACTGTCGCTTCGTCCAGTTCCACAACGGTCAACCGTGCTCCAGTGGCTTGGACTTGCCGTATCAATGGCGGGAAAAACCCGATCATGCCCAGGTGGTCGGTGTGGGACAACTGGATATCCCCGAGCGAATTACCGGCAGGTGGCGGCGTGTATCCCAGTTGACGCCAGGCTGAGTCGGTCAGCGCATTGATGCAGGCCAGGGCGATTGCGCGCGAAAGGCCCGACCCGGTGATGAATCCACGCGCCAAGTCAAGCGGACAGCGACCTTGCAGTGGCGCTGTCGTGCCATTTGGCATAAGCCATTCGCGCAATGTGTCGCCGAGCAAAAGGTAGGACAAGCCGAACGCGCCGTCATCGAGTTCGATGCCGCAAAACGCCGCGGTGCGTGGTGTGCCCATGTCTGACGGCACATGCAGGCGGGTGATGCGTGGTGGTGCAAATCGCTGAGCAATCGTTTCCAGCTGCGAAATCAGGTCGCGGGCGATCGGGGTCATCGGTGCGTTCATGTTGTGGCATTGTGACGGGTCAGGCCCGCACTCGGCTTGACCTGGCACAGGCAGCAGGTTCTCGTACACTGGCTGCTCCGACGCTGCCGCGGGCCCAGCCCAATGCCATGATCATCACCAGCCTGCTCGATACCGACCTGTACAAGTTCACGATGATGCAGGCCGTCCTGCATCAGTTCCCGGGTGCGCAGGTGGAGTACCGGTTCAAGTGTCGTAACGCCGATGCGCAGCCTGCGCCAGGCGCACCGGGATTCGAACTCGCGCCGTTCGCCGACGAGATCCGCGAGGAGATTCGGCTGTTGTGCACGCTGCAGTTTCATGAACCGGAATTGGCCTATCTGCGTTCGATGCGTTTCATCAAGAGCGACTTTGTCGACTTCCTCGGCCTGTTTTCGCTCAACGAGAAGTACATCACGGTGTCGAGCCTGCCCTCAGGGGATATCGACATCACGATCCAGGGGCCCTGGCTGCACACCATCTTGTTCGAGATCCCGGTACTGGCCATCGTCAATGAGGTCTATTTCCGCAACACCCGCAAGTTGCCGGATCTGGTCGAGGGTCGCCGGCGGCTCGACGAGAAAATCGAAATGCTGCGGGTGGCGGAATTGTCCGACCTGAAGATCGCCGACTACGGCACGCGCAGGCGATTCAGCAAGGCCTGGCAGGAGGAGGTCTTGCGGGTGCTCGCCGCTCGGCTCGGCACCCATCAACGGCCGGGCGGCGCTGCCGGCGTGGTAGGCCAGTTCGCTGGCACCAGCAACGTGTTGTTCGCAATGCGGCACGGTGTCACCCCACTGGGCACGATGGCCCATGAATACCTGCAGGCATGCCAGGCACTGGGACCACGCTTGCGCGACAGTCAGATCTATGGCCTGGAGAGCTGGGCGAAGGAATACCGGGGTGATCTGGGTATCGCGCTGAGCGATGTGTATGGACTCGATGCATTCCTGCGCGACTTTGACATGTATTTCTGCAAACTATTCGACGGCGCCCGGCACGACAGCGGTGACCCGTTCCAGTGGGGCGAACGCATGCTGGCACATTACGCTCGCAACCGGGTCGACCCCCGCACCAAGACGCTGATCTTCAGCGACAGCCTGACAGTTCCACGCACGATCGAGTTGTACCAGCAGTTTCGTGGCCGTTGTCAGCTGGCGTTCGGCATCGGCACCAACCTGACCAATGACCTGGGTTACCAGTCCCTGCAGATCGTCATCAAGATGGTGCGCTGCAATGGCCAACCCGTTGCCAAGTTGTCGGACACGCCGTCCAAGAACATGTGCGATGACCAGCGTTACCTGGCTTATCTGCGCCAGGTCTTCGAGATCCCCCAGGTCGGTTGATCTGAAAGGCTCGCGCAAGCGTTTGCGCCGTTGTACTGGAACCCAACGACACGTGCCCACCCTGTCCAAACCCGTCATAGCCATCGCGCGCGCCATATTTCCGCAGGTGGTCGCACGTTTGCAGCAGCATTTCGATGTCGTCGCCAATCAGGACGACAGGCCGATGTCGCCTGCCGAGTTGGCCGTTTTCGCGCGCGGCGCCACTGGCCTGCTGTGCACCGCAAGCGAGCGGGTGGACGCTGCATTGCTGGCGGCTTGCCCGGACCTGAAGATCTGCGCGAACATGGCGGTCGGCTACAACAATTTTGATCTGGACGCGATGACCCGCTGTGGCGTGCTGGCGACCAATACGCCGGATGTGCTGACCGAGACCACCGCCGATTTCGGATTTGCCTTGCTGATGGCAGCCGCGCGTCGGGTCACTGAAAGCGAGCATTTCCTGCGCGCCGGCCATTGGCACCGCTGGAGCTACGACATGTTTGCCGGGCAGGAGATCCACGGCAGCACATTGGGCATCATCGGCATGGGCCGGATCGGGCAGGGCATCGCACGGCGCGGAGCGCTGGGGTTCGGCATGCGGGTGATCTACCACAACCGCAGCCGACTCGATCCCGTGACCGAGGCGGCGTGCCACGCGACCTATGTGTCCAAGACGGAACTTTTGCAGGCAGCCGATCATGTGATGCTGGTGCTTCCGTATTCCGCTACCCAATGTGGTCCTGACACCGCATATCGCCAGTGCCAGTGTGCGCACCCGGTTGGCGATGGCAGATCTGGCGGCCGACAATCTGGTCGACTACCTGATCCATGGGCGCGACCGAACGGCCCTCAATGCGCAGGCTTTGGGAGTCCACAGATGAGCGAGCAACTGCTGACCCTGGTCTTGCCGCGCCAGCCGATCGCGGCCGTTGTCGACATGGCCATGTGGGCCAGTTGAAGCATGGAGATGCTGGCCACGGCGTCATTCCAGCCCTGGTGGCTCATGCTGCTCGTGGGGTTCAATGCGGCCGTGCTGTTGTGGTTGCTGCTGCGTCCCGCTGGGCGCCAACTGCAACAGTCCCTGGCCGCCAGCCAGGCGCAAGTGCTTGACGCGCTGCATGCCGGCACAGACCGTATCGATCAGCTCGAACGGTTGCTGGCGCACGAGATTACCGAGTCCTCGCGCGATGCGCGGCAGGAGCTCGCGCAGACCATCACGCTGTTCCAGCAGACGCTGCTGGCGCAGGCTGCGCAGGCCACGCGAACCCAGAACGCACAGATCGATGCCTTCGGCCAGCAACTCTCCGTGTTGCAACACTCCCTGTCTGACACCTTGGCAACGCAGCTGCAGCAACTCGGTGAGAGCAACGCGCGGCGCATGGCGGAGGTGCGCCAGACGCTGGAGGTGCAGCTGGCGCGATCGGCTGGAGCAGGTGCACAAGGGGCTGGGCGAGATGCAGATGCTGGCGCAAGGTGTGGGGGACCTCAAGCATCTGCTCACGAATGTGAAAACACGCGGCATCTTCGGTGAAGCCCAGCTCGAGGCGCTTTTGCAGCAGGTCTTCGTGGCCGACCAATACGCCTCCCAGATCGCAACGCGCCCGGGTTCCAAGGCGGTGGTGGACTTCGCGATCCGCCTGCCGGGGCAAGGTACGGGTGAACAGCCATTGTGGTTGCCGATCGACGCCAAGTTTCCGAACGAGGACTATGAACGCCTGCTCGATGCCCAGGCACGAGCAGATGGACCGGCAGCCGAACAGGCAGGCAAGGCACTGGAGGTCCGTATCCGCCTGGAAGCGCGATCGATGGCCGACAAATACATCGAGCCACCCTTCACCACCGATTTCGCGATCCTGTTCCTGCCCTCCGAAGGCCTGTATGCAGAGGTCTTGCGCAGGCCCGGCCTGATGGAAGCGCTGCAACGCGAACAGCGGATCACGCTGGCAGGCCCGACGACCTTGCTGGCGATGCTGGGTGCCATGCAGATGGGGTTCAGGACCTTGGCACTGGAGCGACGTGCCAGTGAAGTCTGGCGGGTGCTGGGTGCGGTGAAGACCGAATTCGGCAAGTTTGGCGACGTGTTGGCGCGGGTCAAGAGCCAGACCGAGACGGTGCTCAAAACCATCGATTCGGCGCACACCCGCAGTCGTGTGATGGACCGCGTTCTGCGCCAGGTCGAATCGTTGCCCGAACACCAGGCCGGAGCGTGGCTGGAACAGCAACCGGATGCAGAGGGCGCGCCACACGATGAAGTCCGGTGATCTGGCTCGGCTGATCAGCGGACAAATCTGTTTGCATGCCTGCATGGCCGGCACCCGGATGGCCGCGCCCTTGTTGGCGTTGCGCGATGGTCACAGTGCCATGGACGTTGGCGTATTGTTGGCCCTGTTCGCGCTGGCGCCGGTGTTCCTGGCTTTGCCGGCAGGTCGTTTTGCCGATCGCCATGGATTCAAGCACCCGGTGGGGATGGCGGTGGTGGTGGCGGCGATGGGGGCCGGTCTGGCTGTGCTGTTCCCGGTGTTTCCGGTGCTGTGTTTCAGCGCCTTGGCCACTGGTGGTGCGACCGGCGTGACGTCGATCACCTTGCAGCGCCATGTGGGGCGCGCGGCGGCGGGTTCGACCGAACTCAAGCGGGTGTTCAGCTGGTTGGCCATCGGCCCTGCGGTATCGAATTTCATCGGCCCGCTGGCGGCGGGATTGGTGATCGACCATGCCGGCGCCAGTGCCGGCGACCTGGCCGGCTATCGATGGGCGTTCCTGCTCATGGCGTTGCTGCCGGTAACCACCTGGTTCTGGATTCGATCAGTGCCGGAATTGGAGCGGGTGGTGCAACCGGTAGCCAGGTCTGCAAGCCGCGCCTGGGACCTGATGCGCGAACCGATGATGCGCCGCCTGATGCTGGTCAACTGGTGCCTGTCCTCGTGTTGGGACATCCATACCTTTGTACTGCCGGTGATCGGCCATGAGCGCGGCTTCAGCGCGTCCGTGATCGGCCTCATCCTGGGCGGTTTCGCAATCGCTGCGGCCCTGGTGCGTGTGGTGATGCCGATCTTTGCCGCCCGGTTGCGCGAAAACATCGTGATTGCGGGCGCGATGATTGTCACTGCTGCGGTATTCGCTGTCTATCCGTTGATGCAGAGCGCGTTGGCCATGGGCGCCTGTTCCGTGGTGCTGGGTTTGGCACTGGGTTCGGTGCAACCGATGGTCATGAGCACCCTGCACCAGATCACCCCCGATGCGCGCCACGGAGAGGCGCTTGGATTGCGCCTGATGACCATCAACGCGTCCAGTGTTGCGATGCCGATGTTGTTCGGCAGCCTGGGCGCGGTCGTGGGTGTGTCGCCGCTGTTCTGGGGCGTGGGCCTGGTCGTGGGCCTGAGCGCACGGCTGGCATTGAGACTACAGGTATCGGTGGACGCTGTGCACTCGGTGGCGTTGGTGGCTACAGACCGTAAAACGCCGTGATGGTCTTCCAGATGTCTTCGGCCGTGTCGGCAAAGCTGAACAAGTCCATGTCCTGCGGCGAAATCGTTCCCGACTCGAGCAGTACATCAAAGTTGATCAGGCGCGACCAGTAGTCGGAGCCAAACAGCACGATCGGCAAGGTCTTGGACTTCTTCGTCTGCACCAGTGTGATCACCTCGAACAATTCGTCCAGCGTGCCAAAGCCGCCCGGAAACGCGACCAGTGCCTTGGCACGCATCAGGAAGTGCATCTTGCGCAGCGCGAAGTAGTGAAATTTGAAGCTCAGCGACGGCGTCACGTAGCGGTTGGCCTGTTGTTCATGTGGCAACGCGATATTGAGCCCGATCGTGGCCGCGCCCATGTCATGCGCGCCGCGGTTGGCCGCCTCCATGATGCCCGGACCGCCGCCAGTGGCCACATATAGTTGCTCGGACGCCGGCTTGCCGGCGCTGTAGCCTGCGACCAAGGCACCAAACTGGCGGGCCTGGTCATAGTAGTGGGCGTTGCGCAGATCGCGTTCGGCCAGGGCCAAGGCCTGCGCATCCCCGTTGGCCTGGGCAGCTTCGTGCGCGGCCCGGGCGTCTTCTGGCGAGGGAAAGCGGGCACTGCCATACACCACCACCGTGTTCTCGATGCCGGCGGCCATCTGGTCGATGTCGGGCTTGAGCAGCTCGAGCTGGAAGCGGATGCCGCGGGTTTCGCGGCGCAGCAGGAACTCCGGGTCGGCAAAGGCCAGCCGATAGGCGTCGGCCTCGAGCGGGTTACCCTGGTCAGCGTAGTTTTGCAGTTCGGCCCAGGCATCGGCCAGGCGACGTTCGGAGAGGTGGTGTTTATTTTGCATGGACGCTCTTGGAGACAGTCCCGGCCTGTACCGGTGACGGAAATTCGGATTGGTGGACGTTGCCGCGCTGCAGTCCTGGCAAGTGACAGGAACTGATTGTTGATTGCGCATGCGCAATGGCCGCGCGGCTGGTGATTCTAGACTGGCCTGATTGGTCGGGTGCGTCAGATGACATGCGCGCATGCGTGCGCCAGGCCGGTTCATCACAATGAAGATTCTGGTCGTTTATTTCTCGCGCAACGGACATACCGCGCGCATGGCGAAGGAAGTCGCACGTCGTTGCGGTGCCGACCTCGATGCGATCCAGGAAAGGGATTCCGGCGCTACAGGGTGGGCCCGCTGGCGCGTCGGTTGGCAGATGCTGGTTCGCGCCAACCCTCCTATCCTGCAGCCGCGGCGCAATCCGCGCCGCTATGATCTGGTGATCATTGGTGCGCCGGGAACGCGCCTGGGCGTGGCGCCGGCGGTGCGCACCTATGTGAGCCAGTACCGGGATTGCTTCAACCGGGTGGCCTTTTTTTGCGCTGAAGGCCCGGATGCGGATGAGCGCGTATTTGCTGAACTGACCCGCATATGCGGCAAGAGCCCGGAAGCCATCTTCCGTGTCCGGCGCAAGGGGCTGCCGCCAGCCGCCCACAAGGATGGTCTGACTGATTTCATGAACGACCTCCGAGTGGAGTGACCGGCGCGAAAAGAAGCCGGCCCGGGTGGGTCGGAGTTCCGTAACCGATATGCGTGCGTGTCACGACAACGGAGGTGTTTTGGACAAAAAACAGAATTGGAACCTGGGTTATTGGGTGGCGGCATTCCTGCTGCTGCTGCTGTTGCAGAACATGTGGCAAGGTGCGTCCCAGGTGGAGACCGTGCCTTACAGCACGTTCGAGCAGGCCCTGGCCGATGGGCGCATCGCCGAGGTCGTGGTGTCCGAGCGCACGGTCACCGGGCGACTGGTGACGCCAGACGGGCGCAAGACCGCGCTCGTTGCAGTGCGGGTCGATCCAGACCTGGCCGAGCGGCTCGATCGTTACAAGGTTCCTTATACCCGGGCGGTGGAGAACACCTTCCTGCGCGATCTGCTCTCCTGGGTCCTGCCGGCGCTGGTGTTCTTCGGTCTGTGGTTCTTCCTGTTCCGGCGTTTTGCCAGCAAGCAGGGCATGGGAGGCCTCATGTCAGTGGGCAAGAGTCGGGCCAAGGTGTATTTGCAGACCGACACCGGTGTGACCTTTGCCGATGTTGCCGGTGTCGACGAGGCCCGTCAGGAGCTGGAGGAGGTGGTGGACTTCCTCAAGCATCCAAAGGAATATGGGCGACTTGGCGCGCATATTCCGAAAGGCGTGTTGCTGGTTGGCCCGCCGGGCACCGGCAAGACGTTGCTTGCCCGGGCGGTCGCCGGGGAGGCCGGCGTGTCGTTCTTCTCGATTTCGGGCAGTGAATTCGTCGAGATGTTCGTCGGTGTCGGTGCGGCCCGGGTGCGCGACCTGTTCGATCAGGCGCGCCAACGCGCGCCAGCGATCATCTTCATCGATGAACTCGACGCGCTCGGACGGGCACGCGGCGCGTTCCCGGGCATGGGCGGGCACGATGAAAAAGAGCAGACACTGAACCAGCTGTTGTCCGAGATGGACGGTTTCGATCCCTCGGTCGGCCTGATCATCCTGGCTGCGACGAACCGGCCCGAGATCCTGGATCCGGCGCTGCTGCGTGCCGGGCGATTTGACCGTCAGGTGCTGGTCGACCGGCCCGATCGCAAGGGCCGGGTCGATATCCTGCGTGTGCATGTGCGCAAGATCCAGCTTGACCCGGCAGTGCGGCTCGAAGACGTGGCCAGCCTGACGCCGGGTTTCAGTGGCGCCGACCTGGCCAATCTGGTCAACGAAGCGGCTTTGCGGGCAACCCGACTCAAGGCCGACCGGGTGACACTGCCCGATTTCACGGCGGCGATGGAGCGCATCGTGGCAGGGCTCGAGCGGCGCAATCGTGTGCTCAACGCCAGCGAGCGCGAGGCAGTCGCCTACCATGAGATGGGCCATGTGCTGGTGTCGCTGGCCCAGCCGGGAACGGAAGTGGTACACAAGGTGTCCATCATCCCGCGGGGCGTCGGCGCGCTGGGTTACACCATCTCGCGCCCGACCGAAGACCGCTACCTGATGACCGAGTCCGAACTCCAGCGCAAGATCGCGGTGCTCCTTGGCGGGCGCGCAGCCGAAAAGCTGGCCTTGGGTTTGTTGTCCAGCGGCGCGGCCGACGACCTGGTCAAGGCCACCGATATCGCGTACGACATGGTCACGCGTTTCGGCATGGACGAGGAACTCGGTTGCGTGGCGCTTGAGAGCCGGCGCCCGCAGATGCTGGAGGCCGTCGCTGGCCAGATGCAGCCATCACGTCAGCTGTCAGAAGCCACGCAGCAACGCATCGACGAAGCTGTCCGCGCCATCGTCATGTCCGGCTTCGAACGCGCGACCCGCATCCTTGATCGCAACCGCGTCTTGCTCGACCGTGGCGCGCGTGACCTGCTGGAGTACGAAACACTCGATGAATCGGCTATCCGCGTTTTTGCCGCTGAGGTGCAGCGCGATGGATGATGACGCTGGCGCCGGCGCGCGTTACAGTTTGTCGTACCCGGAGTCGGCCACATCCAACCGATGTTCCAAGCCAAAACGGATCAGCGCCGCCATGTTGGGCAATTGGAGCTTTTCCTGAATACGGCCCTTGTGGCTGCTGATCGTCTTGACCGACAGGTTCAATGCCTGTGCAATGTCCGTCAACCGCTGGCCCGCCACAATGCGACTGAGCACTTCGAGTTCGCGGTCGGACAAGGCCGAGAGTCGGGGTTCGTGCGTCTGGCCATTGAGGCGCAGCACCACACGCTCGGCCAGGCTCGCCGACACATACGACCCGCCGACGGCGACCTTGCGCACCGCAGCCACGAGTTCGGCTGCCGCGCTGTCCTTGGTCACGTAGCCGTTGGCCCCCGCCTTGAACGAGCGCATCGCGTATTGCTCTTCGCCGTGCATGCTGAGTACCAGCACCGCGACGACTGGAAATTCGGCCTTGATGCGTCGGATCAGGTCCAGTCCGCCCATGCCCGGCATCGACAGATCGACGATCGCCAGGTCGAAATGTTGTTTGCGCAGGCGTTCGAGTGCTTCGAACGCGTTACTGGCTTCGGTGATCGCCCATTGATTGGCGATCGGGTCGAGCACCCGCTTTAGCCCTTCGCGCACGATCGCATGGTCGTCCACCATCAGCAGGCCGAATCGTCCGTCTGCTGGCGCCTGGCGCCGGTTCATGGATTTTCCTTGCGTGAAAGGGGCAGGCGCACCGTGATCTTGGGCTGACGCCCGGCGCGATCGGCGAACTCGACCTGACCGCCGAGCAGATGGGCCCGGTCCATCAGGCTGCGCACCGTTTCCTTGCTGCTCAGACAATCGGCGCCAACGCGGTCGTGCTTGCAGCGGTACCGCACGGCGAAAACCAGTTCCGGGCCTTGTTGGCTCAAACCAAGGGCGATCGAGGCAACGTCTTCACGCCCGGCCAGATCGTCGACGATTTCCTGTGCCATGCGGTAGATCGCGGTCGACGTGCGTTCGTCCGGTACGGTTTGAGGGTCGCTCAGGTCAAGCTCGATGTCCAGGCCCAGGCGGCGTCCGCAATCATGGGCAAGCCATTCGATCGCGGCCCCCAGACCCAGGTCGTCGAGCATCGGCGGACGCAGGTCGGCCGTGATGCGTCGGACGCTCTCCAACGCGATGTCCAGTGTCCCGAGCATGGCGCGTACGCGTTCGCCCTGCAATGCCGGTTCCACTGGCTGGATCAAGCTTCCCAGTTCCATCTTCAGTGCGCTCAAGAGTTGACCCAGGCCCTCGTGCAGTTGTCGGGCGACCTGACGGCGATAAACTTCGCGTGCATCATGCACGGTGCCTGCGATTCGCCTGTCGATTTCGGCCAGCTTGCGAATCGTGATGTCGGTCAGTGTCACCGACAATGCCTGCTCGGCGCCGGTCGACTGCGTCGAGGTCGAATCCAATTGCGCGTGGAACTTTTCGCCCGAGGCGCTGCGCAACTCCAGTTCGATGCGTCCGGGGCCGTCAACGTATAACGCCTGGCGTATGTGCCGGTACCAGGCGTCCACGTGCGACGGGACAATGAAGTGCGAAAGGCTCCGTCCAAGCAGGGTATTGCGAGCGGCCCCGAGCATCCTGGCGCCGGTGAGGTTGACCGCTGTCACGATGCCTTGCGCATCCAGCGTGAAATATCCGATGGGTGCGAAATCGTATAGATCGGCGTAACGGTCGTGCGCGATGGCCAGCGCCATCTGGGCGTGGCGCAACTCCTCGTTCTGCATCTCCAGCTCGACCTGATGGACCTCCAGTTTGTGCGCCAGTTCGGCGTGCGAATATTTCCGCGTGCCGGTGTTGCGCGCCCGCGCGTGCTGGGTGCGCGGAATCGTGCTGACTTGGTGTGGATTCGATTTAGCGTGACTCATGCGCGGGCCGTGGTGGTGATGGTCAATGGTTTCGACGCAGGTGCGCCTATTTCGAGGCCACCAGCGTGGCCTGTTTGGCCAGTGGCACCCGCACCCTGATCCGTGCTCCGCCAATGCGTGAGCTGCCGATCTCCAGTTGCCCGCCGAGCATGTATGCCCGCTCGCGTATTCCCTTGAGGCCGTGGGATCCTTCGCGCTGCAACGCTTTCTGGGCGAATCCGATGCCGTTGTCGTGCACGGTCAGTTCGAGGTCACTGGATCGTTGCCGCATGCGTATGCTGACCCGGGTCGCGTGGGCGTGACGCGCGATGTTGGTGAGCGCCTCCTGCACCATGCGGTACAGGGCGATCGTCGTGCTGTCCGAGACGTCCGGATCCTCGGTGCCCAGATCCAGCCGAACGCTGATGTCCATGCGCTTGGCCCAATTCTCGGCGAGCCACTCGATGGCTGCGTTCAATCCGAGGTCGTCCAGCATCAGGGGCCGCAACTCCGTGGCGATGCGCCGCACTGAAGCAACCGTCTCATCGACCATGCCCATCATGGCGTCGATACGCTTGGCGGAAACGCCCGTCTTCTGGAGCGACTTGAGGCTGGACAGTTCCATGTGCAGAGCGGTCAGGCGCTGTCCGAGCTCGTCATGGAGTTCGCGTGCGATGCGTCGGCGCTCTTCCTCGCGCGCGTCGACAAGGCTGGCCGACAACTGGCGCAATTCTTGACGAGACCGTTCCAGCTCTCTGCGTTCGTGCGAGAGGCCGGTGATGTCGGTGATCGCCATCTGCAGCGTCGTGCGCCCATGGTCGGGCAAGGCAGAAATCGCGATCTCGACTTCCCGCATCGTGCCATCTGCATGCGCGATGCTTTGCACACCTGCTGAGGCCGGTCCTTCCATCGCCAGTGCGCGTTCCACGGCATGCCGCACCGACGCCTGCGAGGCGCGTTCGATCAGCGAATAGATCGAGCGACCAATGAGTTCCCGATTGCCGTTGGTACCAAACAGCGTGGCGCATGCGCGGTTGGCGAAGATGATGGTTTCCCCGTCGATGACCCAGATGGCAATCGGCGCCATCTCGAAGACGGTGCGCAGGCGCCGGTTCAACGCATCGATCTCGTTGTGCAGCGCGCTGGCCTCGGACAAATCGCGGATCAAGACCGTGAACATCTGCTGCGTCCCGAGCGCACCCAACATGTCGAGGCGCGAGATCTTGGCCTCCATCGGAAATTCTTCTCCGGTCATACGCAAGCCCATCAACGTCGTGTGGTCGCCCATCAACCTCTCGACGGTGCCGGACTTGGCAAATTTGCGTACATGCGCGATATGGCCACGACGCAATCGTGCAGGAAGCAGAACGGAAAGGTTCTTGCCAAGCGTATCGCTCGCGGAGCACCGGAACATGCGTTGCGCGGTCGGGTTGATCATCACGATGCGCTGCGCTTCGTCGATCGTGACGATGGCTTCGCATGTCGCCTGCACGATGCCTTCGTCCAGGAAGGACAACGGGCCTCGCGTGCCGTCGGCCCCGGGGGTCAACAGCAAGTCGCTGGCTGGCAGCATACCGTCAGCAAATGCGCCCAGCGCAGGCTCGTTCATCCTCAGTCCCTTTTCGGTCTAAACAGTCAGATCGTGTTCAACCCGATCTTAAGGGCCCGTGCGTACCGTGTACGTTCTACACGGCTTGGCGTTGATCGTGATCATGTGCCCGGTGTTGGGAGCTGGCATGATCTTGGCAGCGCATGGCTATGGATGCATTCGGACTATTCCGAATCTGGTGTCATCCAATTCTGATTCGGAAGAGAACAAGCCGATCGTTTCTCCGCCGCATCCCCGATTGTCTTGCTCCGCGTTGGCTGGCACAGTGAAACGCGAGTTCTGCGAGTCACACATCAAATCAGGGAGAAAGTTCATGGTCATAGCGACAAGGGTTCAGGCGGATCGGGTCGGAGAAGGAATCGTCAGCAGATTTCCCAGCTTGACGTCCGAGGGGCAAGGTGGCATGCGTGAATTGCTCCAACTGCTGGGTGGGGTGGGCGTAGCGCAGGGGCCGGGCATGGATATGCCGGTGCCAGTCCGCCGATTGCATGAAGGTGATAGTCTGTTCCACGAGGGTGCGTCAGCGGATGGCATCTATTTTGTCCGTGCCGGAACCTTCAAGGTTTTCTGCACCGCGGAGGATGGTTACGAGCAGGTGCTGGGGTTCAGTGGCCGCGGCGAACTGCTCGGCTTTGACGCGATCGGCTTGGGCCATTATGCCAACCAGGCGGTGGCGCTGGAGGAGTCCAGTGTTTATGTCGTGCGGTTGCGCGACTATTTTTCCATCTCGCCACGTAGTCCCGTGCTGGACCGTGCAGTGTTTCGGGCGGTCAGTGAAGCGCTGCAGCAACGCAGTGAGCTGGCCGACATGATGGCCGCTGTCGCGGCGGAAGTGCGGCTGGCCCGTTTCCTGGTGCATGTGTCGCGCCGCATGGCATCCAACGGCCTGTCGTCTCGCGAGTTTCATCTGCGCATGAGCCGGCGTGACATCGCCAGTTGAAACGGTCAGCCGTTCTTTTACGGCCCTCGTCAAACTGGGGTTTGTCAGCGTGGACAACCGCGCGGTGGACATTATCGACATGGATGGGCTGAAGGCCTTTTCTGCGTCCACACGCAAGCAGACCGAAGACGGAAGCCGGGCGCACAGTAGCCGCGGTGCAGCAACGCGCAACTACACGATGCCATTGATGGCGTGAGAACTTTCACTGCATAACCGGGCTGGGGGCATGCACCGCCCTGCGCAGCTTCAACAGCACCATCGTTGAAGTCGCATCCAGCCGTGGTGCTGGTACGGGTGCTGCCTCCCGCAGGAGCAGAAGGTGTCGGTCGGCATCGGCACCTCGGTAGTGATCATGATCCGAATGCAGATGAAGGCTGGTCCGCGGCTGACTCGCCGGTATTGCCTTAACAAGTTGCGCAGGGTCAAACTGAGCGCAATTGAGCCGTCTTAGGATGAGCTTGGTTGCTTCCCCGCGCTGTCGCTTTCTTGACTCACCATCCCAGGAGATTCCCATGATGTCCAAACCCAGATCGCCCTCATGCTCGCGCACGCTGGCGGCGGCGCTCGCGCTCGCCTGCGGGCCGATGATTGCCCATGCATCCGGCTTCCAGCTCAGTGAGACTTCGGCGTCCGGACTCGGTAACGCGTATTCCGGTGGGGCCGCAGAGGCGCAGGACGCGACGACCGTGTGGTCCAACCCTGCCGGCATGTCGCGTATTGGCGAGAGTCAGGTGAGCGGTGTCCTGCACCTGATCACGCCGTCACTGAAGTTTCGCAATGACGCATCGAAGCCTGCAGCGGCTCAAGGTCTGGGCGGTAACGGGGGCGATGCCGGCAGCCTGGCGCCGGTGCCCAATTTTTACTTCGTCAAGCCGATCGACAGCAATATCTCCATTGGCCTGGGCGTCACCGCGCCATGGGGCCTGGTGACCGAATACGACGCAGGTTGGGTCGGCCGCTTCCAGGCCATCAAGTCAAGCATCAAGACCATCAATGTGAATCCGAGTGTGTCGTGGAAGGCGTCGGATTCACTGGCGCTGGGTCTGGGCCTCAATGTCCAGCATATGTCGGCCGAGTTCACCAACCAGGTCAACTATGCTGGTGCCTTGCTGAGTGCGGCCGCGCTCAATGGCATCGCGCCGGGAAGTGCCGGTTTCAACGCTATCGCCGCAGCCACTGCGGGCCTGGAGTCGGGTGCGCGTGTGAAGGGGTCGGACAATGCGTACGGCTGGAACGCCGGCCTGTTGTGGAGCCTGGACGAGAACACCCGCGTCGGGCTGCACTACCGCTCGAGCATGAAATACCGTCTCGAAGGAACGGCCGGTTTCACGAATCCAGCGATTCCGGGTGGTGCACCGGCGGTAACCGCGTTGCTGGCCAACGGCGTGAATTCGACACGTCTATTCGACTCCAGGATCACGTCCGACGTAAAGATTCCGGCCTTCGTCAATCTGTCGTACTTCACGCGGCTCGATGACCGGTGGGACCTGATGGCCGATGCGCAGTGGACACAGTGGTCGACGATCAAGAACCTGACCTTCATACGCACCAATGGCGTGGTGCTGCAAAACACCCCGGAGAACTTCAAGAACACTTGGAAGCTGGCGGTTGGCGCGAATTACCATTACAGCCCGCAATGGACATTTCGTGGCGGCCTGGTGTTCGACAAGAGCCCGGTGCAACAGGTCGATATGACGGCGCGCCTGCCCGACACCGACCGGACCATGCTCACGATGGGCGCGCAATATACGATCAACCCGAAACTCACGCTTGACATGGGTGCTGGTTACGTCTTCATGAAGACGGCCAGGATCAATGCGAACGGTGGCAACCCGGGTGACCCGGCCGCGGCCTTGGCCAATGGCCTGCTCAGCGGTCATTACGACAGCCGGGCCGTGATCCTGTCGGCGCAGCTGAACTACCGGTTCTGAGCCGGGGCCTGTTCACATGCGTATGCGGATGTGAACTGGATGCCGATCCCCAGATCGTGTGGTTGGCGCCAAGCGTGGCCGTCAGGTTGACTGCTATCGTCATGCTTGATCGGAGGGTCCATGCACAGTTTCGACGTATTCAATGGGGATGCCGATGGCCTGTGCGCCTTGCACCAGTTGCGCCTGGTCGAGCCACGCGAGGCGACGCTGATCACCGGGGTCAAACGCGACATTGCGCTGTTGCAGCGGGTGCCGCTCGTGCATGGCGCGGTGGTGACGGTGCTGGACATATCGCTCGAGCGCAACCGGGACGCGTTGGCGGCGCTGCTGGAGTCCGGCGCGCAGGTGGAGTACTTCGATCACCACTACTCCGGACCGGTGCCTGACCATGCGGGCCTGCGCGCACATATCGACACAGCGCCTGATGTGTGCACCAGCGTGCTGGTCGACCGGCATCTTGGTGGCGCCCAGCGCGTCTGGGCGGTGGTCGGCGCGTTCGGCGACAACATGGCTGATGTGGCGCGGCACCTGGCGGGATCGCTGGCCTTGTCGGAGGCGCAGATCGCGGCACTGCAGGATCTGGGCGAATGCCTGAACTACAACGCCTACGGTGACTATGAGCAGGACTTGTTTGTCGCGCCAGCCGATCTGTACCAACAGCTGCGCCAGCATGGCGATCCTTTCCGATTCATCGCGCATGCGGCGGCACTGCCCGTCATCCGGCAGGGGCGGCAGGCCGACCTCGCGTTGGCACGTGCGATCGAGCCGCATACTGCATGTGATGGTGGTCAGCTGTTCTTGTTGCCAGATACGCCATGGAGTCGGCGCGTGCGTGGCGCCTTCGCAAATGCGCTGGTGCAGAGTGCCCCCGAACAGGCGCATGCCGTGTTGACAGCCGATGGCCAGGGCACTTATGTGGTCAGTGTGCGCGCGCCGCGCAAGGCATTGCAGGGCGCAGCGGAGTTATGCCGGCAATTTCCCGGCGGAGGTGGGCGCGCGTCTGCGGCCGGCATCGATCGGCTGGCGCAGCATCAATTGGCCGATTTCGTGCGCGCCTTTGCGCAGACTTATTGCAGTGGCCACATGTATTGAGGTCTCTGCCGCGGCGGGCAGGCAGACACCTGCCAATGGGTCTGCGTTGAGCGACGTCAAGCTGGATCCAGCCTCAGGTCCTAGCATGGGATGTCTGGTTCGGCATACATCTTCCCCAGCACCCGAACAGGAGCACGCATGAACAAGCTGACCGAGATTGCACTTGATGATGAGGAGCAGGTGCTGGTGACACGACTAGTGTTCTCTCCTTGTCTGCGTTGATCACATGACGGTTGTTTTTGATCCCCTGCGCCTGGCCAAGGTGACCTGGGATGTGAGTTGTGCGAATGCACAAACGCCGCAGGCAATCGCCCAACTCCAGCGGAGCCGATTGACGACGTTGCTCGACTCTGCCAGGCGGTCGCGCTGGTTGCAGGGCCTTGTGCAGGGACGTGCGGGTGATGCCATCGCACTGCAGGATTTGCCGGTGATGCACAAGCATGAGCTGATGGCGCGTTTCGATGACTGGGTCGCCGATCCGGAGCTGCGCCTGCCGGAGTTGTTGGAATTCACCGCTGATCCGGACAATATTGCCCAGTCCTTTCTGGGTCGTTACCACGTCTGGGTGAGTTCCGGCACCAGCGGTGAACCGGCGGTGTTCGTGCAAGATGCCGGCGCGATGGCGGTCTACGACGCGCTTGAAAGTCTGCGGCGTGCCACACCCGCACTGTCGATGGGTTGGCCTGACCTGATGGCGCTGGGTCAGCGGATCGCGTTTGTCGGCGCGACCAGCGGGCATTTCGCCAGCATGGTGTCGATGCAGCGATTGCGCCAGATCAACCCATGGATGGCGCATTCCCTGCGCTGCTTTTCGATCGAGCAGCCGGTGGCCGAGCTGGTCCAGGCGCTCAATGATTTTTCACCGTCCGTGATTGCCAGCTATCCGACTGCGGCAGCGATGCTGGCGGACGAGGCCGACCGCGGGAGCCTGCGTGTGCGTCTGCGTGAAGTCTGGACCGGCGGCGAGACACTGGGCAGTGCGCAGCGCGAACGGATCATGCAGACGCTGGGTTGTACTGTGCGCAACAGTTATGGTGCCTCCGAGTTTCTGGCGATGGGCTGGGAGTGCGCGCACGGCAACATGCATCTGAACGCCGACTGGGTCATCCTGGAGCCGGTCGACCGCGCATATCGGCCGGTACCGGCAGGTACCATGTCCCACACCACCTTGCTGACCAACCTGGCCAACCATGTGCAGCCCTTGATCCGCTACGACCTCGGGGACCGGATCAGTATCGCGGTCCAGCCCTGCGCCTGCGGTTCACCACTGCCCGTGATCGAGGTGCAGGGGCGCCATGACGATGTGCTGGTGATGGCGGGCCGGCGGGGACGTCCGGTCACTGTGTTGCCGCTGGCCCTGAGCACGGTGATGGAGGATGACGCGGGTGTGTTCGACTTCCAGTTGCATCAGCGCGATGCCCAAACGCTGGTATTGCGCCTTACGCTAAGAGGACCAGAAGCCAGTGCGGCGGCCGTGCGTTGCCGGTTGGCGTTGCGCCGATTCGCCAGCCAGCAAGGTCTGGCGGCCATCACCGTCATTCATGAGCCGCACGCCGAGTTCATACGGGGGCGCAGCGGCAAGTTGCAGCGCATCGCCATGACGCAAGCCTACACCGCTTGCGCGTTCGGAAACATCGAACCAAATGACAAAGGCTCCTTGCGGAGCCTTTGTGGGGTGTGACGAAGGTCAGACCCGGCGGCGGTATTCACCGGTGCGGGTGTCGATCTCGACCTTGTCGCCCTGGGCCACGAAGATCGGCACGCCGATCTCGAAACCGGTGGCGATCTTGGCCGGCTTGAGCACCTTGCCCGAGGTGTCGCCCTTGACGGCCGGTTCAGTCCAGGTGATCTCGCGTTCGACGCTGGTGGGCAATTCGACCGAAATCGCCTTGCCATCGTAGAACACTACTTCCAGCGGCATGCCGTCTTCGAGGTAATTGAGCGTATCGCCCATGTTCTCGGTCTCGACCTCATACTGGTTGTACTCGGCGTCCATGCACACGTACATCGGGTCGGCGAAGTAGGAATAGGTGCATTCCTTCTTGTCCAGGATGATCTGGTCCATCTTGTCGTCGGCCTTGAACACGACTTCGGTGCCGAAGTTATTGAGCAGGCTCTTGAGTTTCATGCGCACGGTGGCAGAGTTGCGGCCGCCGCGGCTGTATTCGGTCTTCAGGACGACCATCGGGTCCTTGCCGTGCATGATCACATTGCCGGCACGGATTTCTTGTGCGATTTTCATACGGGTTTCCCATCAATGACCGCGCGACGGGCGCATCGCGGAGTTGCGATGTCAAAGTGGACCCGTGCCTGCGGTGGATCGTTGCGGCCCCGGTCGACGCTGACCGGGGTGTTTCCGCAAAGCCATCGATTTTAGCGGCTTTCGGTCTGGCTGAAGCCTTGACTTCGGACAACTGCCGTGAAATCAGTCAGGCGGGTGATCAGGTCGCTCTGGGCCCACAGACGATGACGGGTCTGGATCACCCACGGAGCCCATGTTTGCGGCGTGAACGGTGCCATCGGGCCGTCGTCGATGCCGTTCCAGATCCCATGTGCGGCGCGCAGAGGCTTTGGTGCGTCCAGCAGGTCCAGAAAGGCGGTGAGCTTGGCATGGTGCACGTTGTCGTGCTGTGGGTAGATCTGCCAGAGAAAGGGTTTGCCAGCCCATAACGCCCGCACGACCGAGTCTTCGCCACGCACCAGATTCAGGTCACAGGCCCACAGCAGGTGATCGAAGTCATGCTGGCTCAGGGCGGGCAGGAAATTGACGACCAGGTTGCCCTGACCATCGGAGCCGCGCACCCGGGCAGGCAAGGCGCGGACAGCTGCCTGCGCCCGACCTTGTGTGACCAGCAGCCGGGTAGGGCGCTCCTGTGCTTGCCAGATCGACAGGAGTTCGGTCAGTGCATCGGGTTCGTAACAGAACAGCGAGACCAGTTGTTCGCCTTGCCAGTCGATGCCGTGCCCGGCGAGCCAGCGGGCCCGGTCGAAATCGGCCTGGCGCTGCGCAAGATTGCTTTCGCGCAGCAATCCGCCACTGGTCGGCGTGAAACCGGGATAAAAGAAATGCTTTGTGCGTCCCTTGGCCGGGCCGTCCATAACTGGCGACGGTAGTCGGTGCGCGCGTTCGGCGAAAGGCTCGGCCGACAGGTATTCGAGGTTGATCCAGGCGGGCGGCGTGTCGGTTTGGTTGCTGGCTACATGGTGGGCCAGGAATGCCCGAGGAATGTCGCAGCCGAAAGCCTCGACCCAGACGTCGGCCGGCTCCAGGGTCAATAGTGTGACTGGGTCGCTGGCCCTATGCCAGTCATGTACCGCGATACGCTCCCATTGGCCTTGCTGGGCGCCGGGCGCCATCCAGGCCAGTGCCGCCGGATCGTCGACCCATAGCCGGATGTGGTGTCCGCGGGACGCGAGATCGGCCGTCAGTCGCCAGCACACGCCAATATCGCCGTAGTTGTCGACCACCCGACAAAAGATGTCCCATCGTGCCGTGTGCATCTGGCGGATTGTCCACAATACGGGTCATGTCCAAGCCCAAGCCTACCGCTATCACGCAGTCTGCCGCAAATGGTGCCGCAGATAGTGCCGCGCCTGAGGCGGCCATCACGGACTCGGCTGCCGTGCAGCCACACGCCGCGGTCCACGACGCGCACCTGCTGGCCGAGGTGGCCGCGCTGCCGGGCCTGCCTGGGGTATACCGCTTCTTCGACGCCGCGGGTGTTGTGTTGTATGTCGGCAAGGCAATCAGTCTGAAGAAGCGGGTGGCAAGTTATTTCCGCAACAACCATGGCGGAACCCGTATCGGACACATGGTCGGTCGCATA